>JAEEGF012140229.1_pt1 | contig 80329 bp, 68 predicted proteins | sample 9134171 | NCBI WGS metagenome assembly JAEEGF01 (sample SAMN16246542, study PRJNA631951) | gut metagenome | biome: gut microbiome; feature: rumen; material: AP-attached | host: Bos | place: Iran: Karaj | collected 2018-10 | reverse complement strand
AGTCAGGGATGGCTCTGCATTATCCATTGTCATCCCCTCTGTCAAGCGATTCAGTACGGCAGCAGATATTTGACAAGCCAATCAGTTTAACCAGCAAAAATCTGTCAAGCGATTTCAGGAAAACACACCATTGTTTTCACTCCAGGGTAGGTCCTATGTAACTTCGCCCTAACTTCGCTCTTCTCCATCCCTTAAACGAGAAAAAAGCGAAGAAAGAACGGACTCACATTGGAACTGCCTATTAGGCACAGGGGAGTACCTGACAATGGGTATGTCCGATGTAGAGAAGGTAGCCTTTGACGGTGGGGTGTCCCATGGCCCGAATGGCTTCGCAGTAGTGCATCACTTGCGCATGGTGTTCGGTGTTGGGGGCACCCGTCTTGAAGTCTACTACCCAGGTTTCATTTTCTTTGGCAGCAAAGACCACACGGTCGGGACGCAGCACCCCGCCATGCCAAACCAGGTTGCACTCGTTGAGGCTCTTGTCCTCTGGACGGAAAAACCGTGCCACTTCGGGTTGGCTCAGCATCTGGAGGAGGGAGTCCTTGAGCTCGTTTGCGATGGTGTTGGTGTCGTCGGCAGCGGGTTCGGTTTGTGCGGATTGGGTTAAGTGGTTGCGGGAGAAAAAGGTGACGAGAGCTTCTTCGGCATCAGCTGTGCTGTGGACGAGAGCAAGGAGTTCGTGCATCAGGTTGCCCCAGCGGATGGAGTCCTCGTCAAACTGGCCGAAAATCTTGGAGGATTGTTGCGCAATGGCTATGCGGTCGGACCAGTTGGGAAATGAGATGGACGAGATCGATACGTTGAGGGCTTCTGGAGTGGGCTCATTTCCTTGTTTTGGGGCTGATTTGGGACTGTTTTCCCCAATGGCAACCACTCCTTGTTGCACCTGGGATAGGTCGTTGCGTTGGGCGAGGTAGGCTTGCAGCAAGGAACTGTAGTCGTTACCGTCTTCTTTGTTGCTTGCTTGACAATAGATTAGAAGCTTTTCTTTGGGGCGGGTGAGGGCGACGTAAAGGACGTTGATGCGGTCCATGTCCGACTTTTGTAGCTCCTCTTGGTATTCTTTGTCGAACAGGGTGTGGTCTTTTTGGGTGGGACGGATGAGGCTGGAGGGGAGGGGCAGTTGGTCTTCCTCTGGGATGTGAACCCAGATGCTGTCCTGCTGTTCGCGCTTGGTGAGGATGGGGTAGAGCACAATGGGTTTTTCCAGTCCTTTGGCCTTGTGGATGGTCATGAGCTGGATGGCGTTGAGGTCGCTGGCGGTGCTGGTGGAGAGGCGGTCTTTTTGTTTGTCAAACCATTCTAAAAACTCGCCTAAGTCCTGCCTGTGGTTGCTGGTATAGCGGGCAACGACGTTGAGAAGGGTGGCGGTGTAGGAGGTTTCGACATCGCCCAGATGCAGCATGCGCAATGCCTCCTCAAAGCAGTCGTAGAGTCCCAACTGTCGCAACAGGTTGCTGTTGAGGTCGAGGCCTTCGCTCTGCAACAATTGGTCGAGGTCCACAGCTCCACGGTTCTTGAGGAATGCCTCTTCGTGGAGACTCTGCATGCGTCCTAAGGAGTGGAGGTATTGCAGTACCCGCATGGCTGCTATTCGGTCACTCCCGTCGAGGAGGTACTGCAAGAGGTTGCGAAGCAGCATCACCACACGGCTTTGGGTGAGCAGGAAAGACTCGCTGGAAACTACCGGAATGCCTTGCTCTGAGAGAAAAGTGGAGATATCGGCCAGGGTGTTGTTGTCGCGTGCCAGGATGGTCATGTCGCGCAGCTGGTAGCCCTTCTCGTTGACCAAGGTGTGTATGTCGTTGAGCATCTTTTCCCATAGCGGAGTGCGGTCTTTTTCCAGCTCATAGAAACCTATCTGCACGTATCCCCCCTCTTTGGTGTGTTGCTGCTTGAGGTCAGGCTCGTCGCCGTCGCCTATGTAGATGCTTTGGAGTTGGGCGTTGTCGGCAAAACGGTTGCGGATGACCCATTCGAAAAAGTCGTTGTTGAAATCTACCACGGTGCGGGCAGAACGGAAGTTGCGTTCGAGCCGGTCGGCAAGGCTGATGCCGGGTTTTTCCAGCAGGCGACCGTGGATGGGATTGTCCACTTGAGGCAGGTTAACGAACTGGTCTACATCGCCCTGACGAAAACGGTAGATGGCTTGCTTGCCGTCGCCCACAACCAGCGAGGTGTGGCCAGAGCCTACGCCGTTTTCTATTAGAGGCACAAGGTTTTGCCATTGCATGCGAGAGGTGTCTTGGAACTCGTCGATGAGGTAGTTGTAGTAGCGGTTGCCGATGCGCTCGTAGATGAAGGGGGTGGGCTCGTCCTGCACGACCTCTGAAATGCGTTTGTTGAACTCGGAGATGTGAACGATTTCGTTTTCTTTGGAGTAGTTGCTTACCAGTTCGTTGAGCTTGTTGATGAGGGCAAGGGAATAGAGGTTTTTGAGCAGCAGGAGGCGGGTGTTATAGCGCAACCCCTCGGTTTCGCGCAACGTTTGGATTCGCTGGAAAAGGACCTGCAACTGTGGCTTGAGGGCGGCAAGGATGTCGCGGGTGGCGGGAGAACATTTGGCGGAGCCTAACTTATCGCCCTCAATGTAGGCAAGGACGTAGCTGTTGGGCTCGGACATGATGCCGTCGGCCAGTTTGCGGAAGAAGGTACCGGCTCCGTTGCGGCTCTGGTAGAAGTCTTCAGGCCCGATGCCGGCATCGGTGATGGCTTGGAGACCCTCTTTGCCAAGGGTTTGCAGCTGCTGCTCGTAGGCGCGGTTGGCTTGGCGCATCTGGGTGTTGATTTGGCGGAACTGTGCCATGTCGAGGTGCGAGAGGTCGCGGAGGTATTCGGGGGTCTGTTCTTTGAATAGTTCGGCGGCAAGGTTTGCCAACTCATTCTCTATCATGTAGCTCTTGCCGTCGGACATGCGGCTTTCGGCAAATTCGCACATCACCTCGGTGAGCTCTTCCTGTCCCTCGGTGCCCACCATGGCCATGAGGTCGTCCACGGCGTTCTGAATGAGCTCGCTGTTGTCGATGTAGACGTCGAAATTGAGCGGCAGGTTGAGGTCGTGGGCGAAGGTGCGCACGAGTCGGTGCATGAAGCTGTCGATGGTGCAGACGGCGAAGTCGGAGTAGTTGTGGAGGATGGCTTGGCGCACGATGGTAGCGTAGCGTCGTAAGGTGTCGTCTGTGAGCTGCATTTGCTGGGCAATGTCGTTGCCCATGTTGGAGGTGGTGCCTTGGGCGGCCATGTTGTCGAGCTCTTTCAGGATGCGCTCCTTCATCTCGTTGGCGGCCTTGTTGGTGAAGGTGATGGCAAGAATGCGGGTAAAACGGTTGCGTAGCTCCTGTTCAGGGGCCGAAAAGGCCAGTTGTAGGTATTGGCGGACAAGGGTATAGGTCTTGCCCGAGCCTGCGGCGGCGCGACAAATAATGAAACGAGAGGTATCCATATCAGCATGCAAAGATACACTTTTTTATTGACGCGATGAAAAAAAATTTTGCTACAGGGAGGCCGAAACTATATTGAATGATGAATACCGGACGTGACTATTTGTGGGTGAAAATGTTAAATATTGATTTTTAATAAAAATGCCACAATAAAAGAGACAAAATGGCGTTAATAAAACAAAAACGACCAAATAATAATATAGTAACCTAAAATATTATTCATATAAAATAGACAGCATGAGAAGATAACTACCGGATTTCACCTTATTATTAACCTTTTAAAATCCAAAGTTATGGAATCAAAGAAGAACAGAAGGGCAGACCTTGAGAAGAACAAGGTGCTGTTTGTTGAAATCGGAATGGTAGTATCGCTGGCAGCAGTCTTGGCAGCTTTCAATGTCAGGTCTTACGACAACAGCGTAAATGAAGGACTCAGCCGTAGCGACCGCTGGGAAGTGCCAGAAGATTTTGACATCCCCAATACTGAAGTCACTCCTCCTGAACCTCCCGCAGAGGTTGAGACTCCCATGACCGACCTGAAGATTATTGATGACGACCAGACTCCCACCAATGAAGCCATGCCTGTTGACTATGGCGATGCCATCAACCGCGCCGCGCCGGAGTTGATACAGGTGGAGGTGCCCGTAGAGGATGAAGTGGATGAGGATGTGATACAGATTGCCCCCGAGGTGGAGGCCGAGTACCCTGGCGGTTATGCTGCCTTGATGAAGTTCCTGGCAGAGAATATCAAGTACCCACAACTGGCCAAAGAGGGCAACATCACGGGCAAAGTGTATGTTACCTTTGTGGTGGAGAAAGACGGAAGCATTGGCCATGTGAAGGTGGCTCGTGAGATTGGCGGTGGCTGTGGTGCCGAAGCTGTGCGTGTCATCAAGACCATGCCAAAATGGACTCCGGGCAGACAGAACGGTAGGCCGGTGCGTACCTCCTACACGGTGCCGGTGAGTTTTGAACTGCGCTAAGGGAACGCCCTGCCCATCATCCCTGGGACGACAAAGCGTTGCCAGAGTGGTAGAAGCAAGCCTGAGACTTGATTTTGCGTGTAGGGTGTAAAAAAAAATCGATTTTTTTTACATCGGATTGTTGATAATTCAATAAAAAATGCTATTTTTGGAGTTGAAAAAAGATGCCTTTACGGTATCATAAAGTGCAAATAACAAATTAAAAATAAATAACATGGAAGCAAAGAAAACCCCAAAGGCAGACCTCGAAAATCGTAGAGGAATGTTTCTTGAAATCGGTTTGGTGGTCATTCTGGCTGCTGTTCTGGTCGCTTTCAATGTCAGGTCGTACGACAAGGAGGAAAAAACTATCTCTACCCGTACTGCTGATATGGAAATCGATGCCGACATCATTCAGACACAGGAAGAGACACCTCCTCCTCCCCCACCCGAAGAGCCTGAGGTTGTCGCCACCGACCTCACCGTTGTTGAGAACGACGCTGAGATTAAGAACGAGGTGGGTCTGATTAATGCAGACGATAACGCCAACAAGGCACAGGAAGAATTCACTCGTGTAGAGGTTGAAGAAGAGGAAGAGGAAGCTGAAGAAGAAATCTTCTTGGTTGTTGAGGAAGATGCCGAATTCCCCGGCGGTCTTGAAGCCCTGTCGAAGTACTTGGCTGAAAACATCAAGTACCCCCAGCTGGCTAAGGAAAACAACATCACCGGACGTGTATTCGTCTCCTTCGTCGTTGAAAAAGACGGCCGCGTGGGAAACATCAAGATCCTGCGTGACATCGGTGGTGGATGTGGAGCCGAGGCTGTGCGTGTTGTCAAGGGTATGCCCAGATGGAAACCCGGCAAGCAGCGCGGTAAACCCGTTCGTTCACAGTTCAACCTCCCTGTCAGCTTCAACCTGCAATAGGTCTGATTTGACTTGAGGAAAAAGGCTTAAGAATTAAGGCGGTGTCCTAATTCTTAAGTCTTTTTTTGTGGAAAAGTCAAGAACGGTTAGGATGTCTGTCAGATTTGATTAGACAGGCTGACGGCATGTATCGCGCCTTGCAAGTATGGCATAGTGAAAACAATGTTTTCTTATTGGGAAGGCGGGGTGAAGAAGAAAGTTTTTTTATATTGAAGAAATGATAGCTGTAAATAATTTGTCGGTGCAGTTCACCGGGACAGATTTGTTTGATAATGTGACGTTCAATATTGGCGACCATGACCGTGTTGGCTTGGTGGGCAAGAATGGCGCGGGGAAATCGACCTTGCTGAAGATTCTCTGTGGCTGGCAGCAGCCAGAGACAGGCACCATGATCATCTCCTCGGGTCAAGAGGTGGGCTATCTGCCTCAGGAGATGGTGCCCGACACCAGCCGGACGGTGGTGAACGAAGCCCTTACTGCTTTCAGCCGCATTGATGATTTGTTGGCCCTCCAGCAACGGCTGACCGATGAGATTGCCGAACGCACCGACTATGAGTCCGACGACTACACACGGTTGCTCAACCGTCACAACGAGGTGACGGAGCAGATGCTATTGTTGGGTGCCGATAGCCGACAGGAGAAATGTGAGAAGGTGTTGCTGGGATTGGGATTTAAACATGCTGACTTCCAAAGGCCTGTGGCAGAATTTAGCGGAGGTTGGCAGATGCGCGTTGAGCTTGCCAAGCTGTTGTTGCGACAGCCCGATTTTCTCCTGCTGGATGAGCCCACCAACCATTTGGACATTGAGTCAATTCAATGGCTGGAGAATTTCCTTCAGGGCTATCCGGGTGCCGTGGTGTTGGTGTCGCATGACCGTACTTTTCTGGACAATATCACCAAGCGAACTATCGAGATAACCGCCGGCCGCATCTATGACTACAAATGTTCCTATTCGGAATATGTAATTCAAATGCAGGAACGGCGTGCCTCACAGATGGCACAGCTGACTGCCCAGCAGCGACAGGTGGCGCAGATTGAGGCTTTCATAGAGCGTTTCCGATACAAGGCCACCAAGAGCAAGCAGGTTCAGTCGCGCATTAAGATGCTGGATAAAATGGAGATGGTGCAGATTGACGAAGTGAGCACCGAAAACATCCATTTCCAATTCCAGCCAGCACCCCACAGCGGCAAGATTGTGGTGGAAGCGGAGCATTTGGGCAAGGCCTATGGTGACTTGCAGGTTTTCGACAATGTTGATTTCCTGCTCACTTCGGGCAAGAAAGTGGCCTTTGTGGGTAAGAACGGAGAGGGCAAGAGCACCATGGCCAAAATCATCGTGGGTGATATCAAGGACTACACAGGATCCTTTAAGTTAGGGGCTCAGGTGCAGGTGGGCTATTATGCCCAGAACCAGGCGGCTATGTTGGATGGCGAGAAGACGGTCTTCCAGACAATTGATGATATTGCCACAGGTGACATACGGCCCAAAATTCGCAACATCTTAGGCCAGTTTCTCTTCGACACAGAAGATTGCGAGAAGAAGGTGAAGGTGCTTTCAGGTGGCGAGAAGGCTCGTTTGGCATTGGCCAAACTGTTGCTTACTCCTTCTAACTTATTGGTACTCGACGAGCCCACCAATCACTTGGACATGGACTCTAAAGACATCCTTAAGAATGCCTTGCTACAGTATACGGGCACCTTGATTATTGTCTCGCACGACCGAGACTTCTTGGATGGTCTGACCGAGATGCTCTATGAGTTTCGTGATGGTGCTGTGCATGAGTTCAAAGGAGACATCTATGAGTTCCTCGACTGGCGTGAGGCGGAAAATGCAAAAGAGAACGCTCGCCTTCAAGCCGCCAAGGCCAAGAGCGTGGATGGAGCCAAGGGGACTCCCAGTCAGGGCCGTCAGGCTTACGAACAGAGCAAGGACCGTGAGCGGGAATTGCGCAAACTGCGCAACGTGGTGGAAAAGATTGAAAAAGAAATAGAGCGATTAGAGAGTGCCATTGCCGAGAAAGAGGCCGTGCTGGCCTCGGGTGAAGCACAGGATAGCGACTTTTACGCCCAATACCAGTCGCTCAAAACTGAGTTGGATCAGCAGATGATGGCATGGGAAGATGCTACCATAGCGGTGGACGAATTCCAAGAGGGGAAGAATTAGATGGCAGTTGCGTTCTTCAGTAAAGTGATGAATCAAGGATATTCAAATCCGAAGCTGTAGCGGACTAACACTCCGTCGCGGAACCAAAACATGATTAGATAGCCTACCTGGTTGTATTTGCGTAGAATCCAGGATTTGCGATGGCCATCGTAGTAGCGGTAGACCTTGTAGTCTCCCTCTTGAAAAACCTCCTGTGGTTTGCCCTGTATATCGGCAACCTCATTTTCCTTTAATCCCAACATGATGCCGTGGGGCGTCATAAATACTTTGTCGGGTACCTTGGCATAGTAATCTTCGTCCTCGTCGGGCATGCCTTGGCGCACTTCAAAACCAGCCATTTCGTAGGCACCATCGCCTGGGTGATGGATGAGACGAAGGTGGCTGGTGTGGTCGCGGTTGACGAAGATGATGTCCTCCCAGTCCTCGGGATTGTCCTTTGTTCGGTTGCGCTGCTTGTCGATCATGAAGGCATATTTGGCCAAAGAGGCGGCATCGTACAACTTAAACGAGTTGACTTGTGTCTCATAGTTCTTGAGGGGTTGTCCTGTGGAGGGCAGGGCAAGCAGCACAAGGGCAATAATGGAGGTTAAAAGTAATAGTCGTTGCTTCATAGGCATTGGGTTGTCTGATTATTTATTCCGTGGGTTGCCGTTGGGCGGCAGCCTTGCCGGCAGCATAGCCGGTGGAGAAGGCTATCTGCAGATTGTAGCCACCTGTGTCGGCATCGAGATTAAGCACTTCACCAGCAAAGTAGAGCCCGGGAATTAACTTCGACTCCATGGTCTTGGGGTTAATCTCTTTCGTTTCGATGCCACCTTGGGTGACCACAGCGGTGTTGTAGTCGCCTGTGCCGTTGAGGGTGAACTGGACATCCTTGAGAAAGTTGAGGAGTCGTTTGCGCTCGGCTGCATTGATTTGGTGGAGACGTTTGTAATATTCTATATGGCAGCGGTTGAGGGCCAGCTGCACCAGTTCCATGGGAAGCCAAAGGCGGAGGGCATCGTTGAAAAGGCGGGTGCCGTTGCTGTCGAGGTCGGCAATAAGGCGGTGGTCCAGTTTCTCACGGTCGAGAGCGGGCTTGAGGTCGATATGGGCAATCAACTTCTCGCCGTTGTGGAGCAGGCGTGACACTTGGCGGCTGGCGGAAAGCACAATGGGACCGTCTATGCCGTTATGGGTGAAAGTCATCTCGCCAAAATTGTCGTACAGTTTCTTTCCGTCAGGACGGGTGATGGAGAGTGCCACATTCTTAAGGACAAATCCCTCAAGCTCTTGGGATATGGGCTCCTCACAAGAGAGGGAAACCAGCGATGGCACTTGGGGAATGACCTTATGGCCAGCCTCCTCGGCAAGACGGTAACCGATGCCCGTGGAGCCGGTGGTGGGGTAGGAGAGGCCTCCGGTAGCTATGATGAGGGCGTCGCCGCGAACGGTGGTGCCATCCTGAAGACGAACGCCGTGCCGATCTTCGGTAAGACTCTTGACGGCACAGTTCTTTCGTATTTCCACGTTAGGGCGTTCCTCAAGGTCGTTGATAAGGGCAAGGAAGATGTCGAGGGACTTGCCACTCTTGGGATAAATGCGGCTACCGCGCTCCTCAACCAAGGGGACGTTGTGCTGCTCGAAGAAGTCCATTAGCTGTGTGTTGAACATTTGGGCAAAGCAGTTGCGCATCCAGCGGCCATCAGGCCCAATATGGGTGAGGAATTCTTTGAGGGGAGCGGTATTGGTGAGGTTGCAGCGACCTTTGCCGGTAATGCGCAATTTGCGGCCGGGCTGGTCCATCTTTTCCAACAAAACCACTTCTGCCCCCTGCTCGGCTGCAGCTATTGCGGCCATCATGCCGGCGGCACCGGCACCCACTATGACGACCTTGCTCATGACTTAGTAAGGGTGAAAATCTTGTCGTTAGGATGCACGCAAAGCACAGGAAGCTGTGCGTTGTGGACAATCTGCTGTGCGTTGGTGCCCAAGAAAAGCTGAGCCAGCATGCGGTCCTGTTCAGTGTTGATGACCACAAGGTCGGCGTTGATGCTCTCGGCATAGCCGAGAAGGGCATCGCCATAGTTGGAGTATTTGCGCATGGAGGAAGTGAAGCGGACTCCTTGTTTGCCAAGGAGCTCTGCAGCCTGCATGAGGTAGATTTGCAGTTCATTGGTCTGAGCCTCGTCGTCGAAAAGACCCAGGAGGTGTACTTCGGAGTTGAAGAGACGGGCAATCTCGGCAGCAGGGGGTACCTTTTGACGGGAGTTGAGATTGACTCGCAGGGGTACGACGATACGCTCAAGGTCTTTGTGGAAATTGAAGCCCTGACGGATGGTCATAACTGGCACGGTGGCCTCCTGCACGATGCGCACAGCGGTGCTGCCCATCCAATATTTCTCGAAGCCAGAGGCACCGTTGGTGCCGATGACGATGAGGGGAGCATTGGAGTGGATGGCATGGCGTGAGAGAACGTTGCCCACCTTGCCTTCGCAGATTTCCCAACGCATTTTGCCGTATTTCATGTTGGGCTGATATTTGTTGCAAAGAGAGATGAGTTTCTCTTCTGCCAGTTTTGACAGCATGCTCACTTGCTCGTCATCCATCAACCTTTTTTGGCGTTTCACCCAGATGACCTCAATGTCACATTCCATCCGATTGGCTATGTCTATGGCCAATTCTAACGCTACGTACGACCCCTCAGAGAAGTCGGTACCGACAATAATAGATCTCATAGTTTCTACTTTTTTATTTCTTTAATAACGCGTTGCAACCGATTTTATTATTGCTATAAAAATAAAAAAACGGTATATGTCATTTTTTTTGTATTTTTGCACCCTCAAAGAGTACTCGAATGAACAACAACTTAGATGCTACCGGCCACAGCCAGTCGGCACAGGAACGTGAGGTCGAGCGTGCGCTCCGCCCTAAGGGGTTCGACAGCTTTGCTGGGCAGCAGCAGGTGCTGGACAACCTGCGCATTTTCGTGGGTGCTGCTAAACAGCGTCGCGAACCGCTAGACCATGTGCTGCTCTTTGGCCCGCCAGGCTTGGGCAAGACCACCCTTTCCTATATTATTGCCAATGAACTAGGGGTCAACATAAAGATGACTTCGGGACCTGTACTGGACAAACCTGGCGACCTGGCTGGTATGCTTACCTCATTAGAGGCCAACGACGTGCTTTTCATTGACGAAATACACCGACTTTCTCCTGTGGTTGAGGAGTATCTCTATTCAGCCATGGAAGACTATAAAATCGATATCCTCATCGAGTCGGGGCCAGCTGCCCGCAGCGTACAACTCAACCTGAAACCATTCACCCTCATTGGAGCCACCACTCGGTCGGGCATGCTGACGGCCCCTTTGCGGGCCCGTTTTGGCATCAACTGCCGTTTGCAATACTATGATGCCGAGACGTTGGCCAAGATTGTCAATCGCTCGGCGGGATTGCTGCAGGTGAAAATCACTTCCGAGTCGGCCTTTGAGATTGCGCGCCGCAGTCGTGGCACCCCCCGCATTGCCAACCTCTTGCTTCGTCGCGTGCGCGACTTTGCTCAGGTGAAGGGCGACGGCACCATTACCCTCGACATTGCTCGCTATGCTTTGAAAGCATTGAATGTTGACAGCAACGGTTTAGACGAGATGGATCTGCGTATCCTGTCAACCATCATTGAAAAGTTTAAAGGTGGGCCCGTGGGCATTAATAATATCGCCACCGCCGTTGGCGAGGACTCCGGCACCGTTGAGGAGGTTTATGAACCCTACTTGATTCAGGAGGGATACCTCCAGCGCACTCCACGAGGACGAGAGGCCACGGAGCTGGCCTACCAGCACTTGGGTAAAATCAAGACTGGCGGCCAAGGCGAGCTCTTTTAACAGAAAGATAATAGAATAAAGAATATATGAGAACAATTGTTAAGAATATAAAGAGCCTTTTGCAGGTTGAGACTACTCCCCGTGAGAAGGTGTGTGGTGCCGACATGGCCCGAATCGAACATATTGAGAATGCTTATCTGATTGTTGATGACGGTCATTTTGCCGCTTTTGGCCCTATGGCAGAACTCAAGGAGCAGACTTTTGACAAGGAAGTTGATGCTACCGGCCGTATGGTGCTGCCTTCTTTCTGTGACTCCCATACCCATCTGGTCTATGCCGGGAGTCGTGAGATAGAGTATATCGACAAAATACGAGGACTTAGCTATGACCAGATAGCAAAACGTGGCGGTGGCATTCTCAACAGTGCCAAGCGTGTGCAAGAGGCCAGCGAGGAACAACTCTACGACGATGCCATGGCGCGTTTAGAGACCATCATACGCTACGGTACGGGTGCCGTAGAGATTAAGTCTGGCTATGGCATGACTCCTGAGGCAGAGCTGAAGATGCTGCGTGTCATTCGCCGATTGAGAGAGAACAGCCCCCTGACCATCCGCGCCACCCTGCTGGGTGCCCATGGGATTCCAATGGAGTATCGTGGCTGTCAGGAGAAATTTGTCGACCTGGTCATCGACCGCATGATACCCCAAGCTGCCAACGAAGGCCTGGCCGACTTTATCGATGTCTTTTGTGACGAGGGTTTCTTCACGGTGGAAGACACCGACCGCATGCTCGAAGCGGGTGCCCGCTATGGTATGCGTCCCAAGATTCACGCCAACGAACTGGCCTGCTCAGGTGGCATCCAGTGTGCCGTGCGCCATCACGCGCTATCTTGCGACCATCTGGAATTCACAGGCCCAGAGGAAATACAATGTCTGTTAGGTTCCGATACCATGCCCACCGTGTTGCCCGGTGCTGCCTTCTTCTTGAACATGCAGCATGCCCCTGTGCGCCAAATGATGGAGGCTGGACTGCCTGTGGCCATGGCTTCGGACTACAATCCGGGTTCTTCCCCTTCGGGCAATATGCAGCTGGTGCTCTCCTTTGCTTGTGTCAACTATCGCATGCTTCCTGAGGAGGCCATCAACGCTACCACTATCAACAGTGGCTATGCTATGGGTGTAAGTGACCAGTTGGGTTCCATCGCGGTCGGCAAGAAAGCCAATTTTTATCTAACCAAGGAGATTCCAACCTACGAGTACCTGCCCTACGCCTATGGCGAGAATAAAGTCGAACGGGTGTTTCTCAATGGTGTAGAGTGCTGATGTTGCACGGTTTAGAGTGGGGAATAGAATTTGGAGGAATAGGCCTATGATAATAGTAGAACATCTAAATAAGTCATACGGCAACTTGCAGGTGCTGAGGGATATTAACCTGACCATTGCCAAGGCTGAGGTGGTGAGTATTGTGGGGGCATCAGGGGCCGGAAAAACTACCTTGTTGCAGTTGTTGGGGACTTTAGACCGTCCTGACAGCGGCATAATTCGCTATGATCAGACCGATGTGACCCAGCTGAATGAGAAGGCTTTGGCTGCTTTCCGCAACCAGAATATCGGTTTTGTCTTTCAATTCCATAATCTTTTGCCAGAATTCACGGCAATAGAAAATGTGTGCATGCCAGCTTTGATAGCAGGGCGGAAAATGGAAGAGGCGAAAGAAGAGGCCTATACGCTGTTGCGTTTCCTAAATGTTGAGAGTCGTGCTGAGCACAAGCCAGCACAACTTTCGGGTGGAGAACAGCAACGTTTTGCCGTGGCAAGGGCATTGATCAACCACCCTGCCGTGGTGTTGGCTGACGAACCTTCAGGTAATTTGGACACTCGCCATGCAGAGGAGTTGCATGAACTTTTTTTCCGATTGAGGGACCAGTATCAGCAGACGTTTGTGATTGTAACACACAACAATACATTAGCACAGAAGTCGGACAGACAGATAAGGTTGAGAGATGGCGGGATTGTGAATTCGGAAGACTGATTTGGTGGAGGGTAGATTTCCGTTCCTCGTGGAGAATCATGAGCTGCTAAAGGTGCTGATGGCTTGGAATGGACGGCAGAAGTAGATGCAGAAATGGATTATTAACGATAGAAATTATTTGGACAAATGATTATAAAGAAAAATAGTGCTGGTCCGACTGAGAGCCATGGACCTAAAACATCAACTATTATCTATGGATTGAGGCCTGTGATAGAGGCTATTGATGGCGATACGCGAATTGACAGAGTTCTGATACAGAATGGTCTTTCGGGTCCTTTGGCAGGTGAGTTGAAAGGGCGCATTAGAGATAGAAACATCCCCTTCCAGTTTGTTCCTATTGAGAAACTAAATCGGCTGAGCAAGGGGAACCACCAAGGAGTCGTGGCATTGATTTCACCCATTGTATTCCAACAAGCTATAGAACTGATTCCAAGAATGATGGAAGAGGGAAAGACTCCGCTTCTGCTGCTGTTGGATCATGTAACTGATGTCCGTAATTTTGGGGCCATCGTTCGGACGGCTGAATGCACAGGTGTGGATGCCGTCATTATTCCCGACCATGGAACCGCTCAGGTGGGTGATGATGCGGTGAAGACCTCTTCGGGTGCTCTGCTTCGTGTACCTATCTGTAGGGAGTCAAATCTGAAGACGGTGCTCAATCTGGCCCGTCAATGCGGCATGCAGATAGTGGCTGCTACAGAAAAGGGAGCCACTGATTATCTTGAAGTTGACTTTGTCAAACCTACACTTCTTGTGATGGGTGCTGAGGAAACCGGCATCAGCCCTGAATTGTTAAAAATGACTGATGTCCGCGCCAAACTGCCCATCATGGGGCAGGTGCAGTCGCTGAATGTCTCTGTGGCCGCAGCGGTTTTTATGTATGAGGTCTTGCGTCAGAGACGGTAGGGACAACGAATCATCGTATTAACTTGGCAAGGACATGCTATCGTAATTAGTTGTCCAAGGTGTGCTCTCGTGGGAGGTATTACTTTTCCCTCGATTCTTTTCCTTTTTTTTAATACACTCTTCAGTCATGATGAGGACTTTTGGGCGTTTGTAGCCACCTGAATCGAAAAACTTTCTTAAAAAATCATAATTTTTAGGGTCGAAGGGGTGACGAAATCGGCTCCAAAGACTCTTATATACAAAAGAACATCCCGTGGACTCTTTTTTGTAGGGGCAATAGCTCCCTTTTAGATATGGCAAGGGTGAAGAAAAAAGGGTTTGTTCGTTTGTTATAATTGGTTTCAAAGTGCATATATAAATATAAAAATTAAAAAAATGTTGTCAATTCGTTTTTTCTTCGTAAATTTGTAAGTTCAAAAAATGCTGTTTTTGGCTCTCCAAAAATAGTGTTTTGGGTATGCAATAGTTTGGAAATAAATTAAATAATAATAAATAACATGAAAAAAAGATTTTTACTCTTCGGACTGATTTTCGCTCTGATGACGGTTGTGTCGCAGGCGCAAATCTACGAAATGTACTCCCAGGACTTCGAGACAGGCACACCAGTGAACTACACGGTGCAGTGCTCCTCCAGTTCCTCGGCTGGAGCTCCGCAGTCCACGATCTACTCTGGCGGTAGCCGTGCAATGAGGCTGCTGAATGTGCAGAGTGCGGTCAACTACATGTACTTAGACACGATAGACTTCTCGCAGAACGCACTGCTGCGTTTCTACACGCTGGAGTTCCAGCACATAGCCTTTGTGTCGCCCTTGCAGTTGCAGGCGCGTACAGAGGGCTGTATCATTGAAGCGCGTCGTCCTAGTGACCCCGAAGGACAGTGGATACAGCTGAGCAGCACTCACTACAACATGGTAGAGGGCGGTAGCACGGAGTTCATCTCGTTGGGATCTTTCTCGCGTGAGGCATACGGAGAGTGGACCTCGGCCACATCCGCCAACAACCTGTTGTGGAAATCGGAACGCTTTGACTTGGATGCTCTATTGCAAGGTTTGGCGGTGGTGGAGAAGAAACTGATTATCCGTTTCAAGGTGACAGAGCGTGCTGCAGCCACCGGATCTGAGGCATGGTATATCGACGATATTAAGGTGCGAGCATCGCATGACCAGATAGTGGCCCCCATCATCACCATGCGGGCTTTCCCTGACTACATCAACTATCCCAGTAGCCGCGGTGCCAAGCTGATAGCCGACGTGACCACCACAGCCACACAGGGTATTGACGGAGGCCAGGTGTTCTGCGTCTATCAGGTGGGTAACAGAACTACCTATGACACTACTTACTTGAGTCGTGAATCTGCTGGTTCGAACCGCTTTGTTGGACGTATTCCCTTCTATGGCTACGACACCCTGATGCACTACCATATCGTGGCAAAGGACTCCACTACGAATGCCAACACCAGCTACTTCCCCAAGAACTCCAGCCAGTGGAAGACTTACCGCTGCGTGAGGGGCAAGACCAATACCGCCCAACCCGACCAGACGGGGGCCTCTTATAATTCAGGATTTCCTTTTCCGACTTTTGCAGACAACCGTTCGGAATTTATCTATGACAGTGTCATGATGGCCTCGATGGGTTTCGGTCCGGGTTATATCACCAACTTTCGTTTCATTTTGCAGACCTCGCCCCGCAACGTGACTCGCCCGCATTTGCAGTTCCGTATGGCGAATAAGCCCTACGCAGTGAACCGTACTTCAGCTGATCTGAACTTCACCAGCGATGCTATGCAGATACCTTATGATGCCTCCTTCACTATCGAGCAGGCAGCTGCCGGCTCCTATAAGATGGTGACGCTACAGGACACCTTCTTTTATGGTGGTGGTGACTTGGTAATACAGACCTACTATGACGGCAACGTCAACGTGACCGCCCACAGCGTGCGGGACATTCCTGCACCGAACAACAAGCAGTCGCTTTGGATGTTCAGCGCTGACGGGGCTTACGATTTCAACGCCTTTGGGGCCGATGCCGACCAGTTTCAGGTGGGTGAATACTCACCCCGTCGTCCATGGGTGCAGTTCTACGAAACCAAGAACGTCCCTCTGATTTATGATGCTGGTGTCTGCGCCATGGCATACCCCAACTACAACACCCCCTGCAACACGGGTACCGACAGCGTGGTGGTTTGGCTGAAAAACTATGGCGACTCGGTGCTCTATGGCGATACTATTTATTACTCCATTGACAATGGCGCCCCAGTTAGCTATTATTGGACTGGCACACTGAACGGTGGTGACTCTGTACGCGTGGTTGTCAGCACCAACCAGACCTTCACTATCGGCTACCACACCATTTCAGCCTGGACGCGTGGTCTCCTCACCTCAACTCTCCACCTGAAATATTTAGACCATGAACCTTACAATGATTCTACCAGCACCCCATTCACCGCATGCAATGGTCCTTATAGCGGCACGCTGACCATCGGTTCTGGCTCGTCGAATGACTTCACCTCACTCGAGAGATGCTTGTATGTGTTAAGTCGTTGCGGTGTGGACGGTCCTACCACGGTGAAACTCCCTGCAGGCAACTACAATGTCACTTCCTTCCCATTCATCCCCGGCACCTCCGAGTCCAACTATGTGCTGTTTGAACCAGCCACAGCGACTGCTGCTGTACATTTCCGTCGCTACAGGCAGGGCTCTACGACGAATGCCCCTTCGCTGGTAGACCTTTCGCAGGCTCACAGCGTGCGCTTCAAGAACATCAATTTCTACAATGGTCGTTACAGTGACAACAGGTGCAACGTGTTGGTGCAGATGGGTAGCAACAGTTTGAACTGTCAGTTCCTCAATTGTTCCTTCATCGACAGCAATACCACGGCTCAGTCGGCTCAATACTTGCTGCGTGCCAGCAATGCCAACAACACCTTGGTGCAGAATTGTACCTTCTACGGCGGTACCATCGGTGCCGACGTGACAGGTCCTGCTCCTGACACCCGTGCCTTTGGCAATATTCTCCGCTTCAATACCTTCTCCGACCAGACCAATACCGCAATCCGCGTGGTCAACCAGAACGGTGTTTGGGTGGACAGCAACTATTGCAACGACGTGAAGACCAATGCCAGCTATGTGATCTTGGGTCAGTATTGCTACCAAGGCTCGAAGATTACACGTAATAAGGTCTTCTCCTCAAAGGGTGCCTGCTGCATAGGTGTCTCTGACTTCCATGGTAGTGCAACGCAATACAATCTGGTTGCCAACAATATGGTCGTGTCTTCAGACGACAATACTACTAACCTGCTCACCACTCCTTTGAACATCATCAAGGGCTCTTACATGAAGGTTGTTTTCAACTCAGTGCGTATGAATGCACCGGAGCGTATGAACATTGCAGCAGCCACCTTCGGTGGAGATATCATAACCAATAGCTATTTCCAAAATAACGTCATTGCAACCTTCGATACCTCCAACTACGCTTTCTCTTTCATTCCTGGTCCTAATACTGACAACCTGCATGTCGACCACAACTGCTACTACTCTGTTAGCGGTGTGCTCAACAAACTGAGCGGTGTCAACTATACCAACATCAATGCATGGCGTGCTGCCGTACCTTACGACTTAGGTTCAGTGACTGGCAACCCCAGCTTCACCAACTCGGGGCGTGTGGACCTTCGTTCTTTCTCTGCTTTGTTGCGTAACGTAGGTACGCCTATCCCCGAAGTGCCCAATGACCTGTTCGGCTCTGTGCGTAATTCCGTGGCTCCTAGCTTGGGTGCTTACGAGGTGACCCCTCTGAGCGTGGACTTCAAACCCATCGGCTTTGTTACCCCTTATGAGAACTACTGCGGTGCCAACACGCCTATCCCTGTTGAGGTCATCGTGGCCAATACTGGTAACGGCAACTACACTTACTCGGCAGCCTCTCCCATCAATGTATATTATAGCATTGACAATGGTGCTGTCCAGTCCTTTGCGATGAACCAGAACTTTGGTCCTGGGGACACGAATTCCTACCTTTCCACCCGCACGATGAGTCTGCCCAGTGGTACGGGCAACACCGACCGCACTTATAGCATCCGGATGTGGGTACGTTGCAACTTGGACCCCGATGAATTGAACGACACTATTGTATGGACTGTCAACTCTCGCTATGCTGCCCCCGCGCCTACAGTCATCAATCAGAGCGTTAACTACAACACCCCGGCTGTCGTTACCCCCACTGCGGGTGTGAACACATGGCCGGTGAGCTACTATACTTCTGCCAACGGACGTCAACAACGTTCAGGCATCTCTTGGTACTATGACGATAGCGACACCAGTAAGTTCTTCTATGGTCCTACGTTAGTCACCACACCGCTTCATTCCGACACCACTTTCTATATTTCGCAGAAACGTAACCTGCCACTCGTCAAGATTACCGAGGTGCAGGTGAACCGCACCGCCAACGGTCATACCGAGCCTATGCCCTCGTGGATGAACACAGGTAACTTTGCCATCGAGCTGACCAACTGTGGTGATTATCCTGCCGACCTTGAAGGTGATAGCATTATTGTAGTGCAGCCTACTGCTGCTGCTAAGATCTGGGTACTCCCTGCTGTTACAGTGCAACCGGGTGAAAATCTGGTGCTGCAGTTCCGCACCTCTACCACTGCCACTGACTCAACACGTACCATTTGCGCTCCCAGTACTGCTGTAGTCTCGCCTGCCTACACCGCCAATTTCGGTGTTATTTACCGTGACGGTCATGGTGTCGCCGATGCGGTGGCATTCAATAACGTGATAAGCACTCCTTCAACCCAACCCATCAACTGGGGCAACCAAGGCATACCCGCTGCTGTATGGTCGGGTCCTGCCATCGACCTTTCGAAGAATGGAGGTCTCTTCAATACACCCACTGCTGGAGCACGCCGTCTAGCTTGGCCCACCAACTCGCCTTCGGGTGCAGCCACTGCCACCTCCACCCTCTGGCAAGTAGCTACAGTGACCGACCTGATGCAGATGGGTGAGACGGAAGGAAATCTGATACGTTATTTTGACAATGGTTGTGAGGGTGCCCGCTCGGCAGTCAACATTTCGGTCATCAACCGTCCTACTACCGATCTCATCGTGGATGAACCCGTTGTGAACGAAGGTTGTAACCTTTCTAGCGCTGAGCCCATTGAGGTGACAGTTCATAATTATGGTGCTCAGGCCACCACGGACGTCATCCTCAAGTATAGTCTTGACGGAGGCACCACCATCGCTTGCATCGACACCCTCCCCGGACTTGCATCCAGAACCAGTGTCACTCACACTTTCTCCAATACCATCAACATGCATACCAGTAGCGACACCATCTTTAACATTAAGGTTTGGGTGGATGCCGTCACGGGTGATTTTAACCACACCAACGATACTAACCAGATAGCAGTTCTCTCCAATTATTCTCCTGACGTGCCTTATGTGGTTTCACCTCGTTCGGTGGAATATGACGACACCTTGCATCTTTCTGCTATTGGCAATCCTTCCAGCGATTGGCTGATTTGGTATAACTCCGCGCTCAATCCTATTGACACCACTCCTGGTTCTTACATCACTCCCAATATCTACCATCCCGACACCTTTTACTATAGAGCCATTGCATTGAAAGACCTTGCCACTACCCATGTGGGTACTTTGGCATCAGAGGCTAACAATGCCTTCCCCTCACCCTACTCACCCAAGCAGCGTTACGTCAAGGAACAATACCTCTACACTGCCCAGCAAATAGCTGATGCTGGTCACTCGGCAGGTACTATCAGCTCCTTGGCCTTCTACCTCAATTCTGTGAACGTTCCCTCTTTCACCTTTGATTATTACACCATCAAGATGGGCACGACCACAAGTACTACCTTCGCTAACGGCAACTTCGTGACTGGCCTCAATCAGGTCTTTACCGATTCTAACTTCACCCTTACACCCGATAATGTCGGTTGGGTGACTCATCTACTGGATACCCCATTCAACTGGGACGGCACTTCCAACATCGTTATTGAGGTTGTCCGTGGATTGAATGCTGCAGGTATCAATAACGCTTCTTCAACCAGGTATACCAGCCAAGCCAACACGGTTATTACTAAACAACACAACACCACCGACCAGTCTACCGCCACATCGGGCAGCAAGGGCGGCAACCGTCCCGACCTGCTCATTGGCTTCCTTGAGCCTGTGGGTTGTATGAGTGATATAGACACCGTTTTGGTAGAAGTAACAGGCACCCCTGATGTCGATGCCTCTATCACTTGGGATGATGAAGGAGCACCTTGCAGCGGCCCTGGCTCCTTCTGTCCTGCTGTACAATATGGTACCGGCAACACCAGCGGAGTTTTCAACTCTTGCGGCTCCAATTCCATGTTTGTGCGTATCTCCAACAATGGTAACGATACTCTCACCAACTACACCCTCCGCTATAAAGTGGACAATAATCCATGGGTTGAGCATTCGGGTTACTTAAACAATTTAACGTTGGGCTATTCTGCTCGTGTTGAACTGTTAAGTGAACATTTTACCCCCGGCCGTCACACCATTACCGCTGTGGTGAGTTTATCTGGCGACACCATCACCTCCAACGACACAATCAGGCGTACAATCAATGTGCGTTTCTGTGCAGGTGACTACATTGTGGGTACTTGTCCCAATGCCGACTTCCCCACCATCACCACCGCTCTCGACACCCTGCACAATGCAGGTGTCAACGGTGCTGTCGTCTTCCGTCTCTGCGAGGAGACTTTCAACGAGCAGCTGAACCTGACGAGTGTACCGGGTGCCAGTGCCACCAACACCATCACCTTCAAGACTATCCAAGGAGCTACAGACATGGCTCAGATTACCTACACGCCAACCAATGCAGCTAACTATGTGCTTGACATGAATGGTGTCAACTATATTACTTTCGATAGTATTTATTTCTACGCCAACTATACTTCTGGTAGCGGCAATAATGTATATGCCAATGTTGTTTCAGTGTTGGGCTCTTCAAATATTGCTTTCCGTCATTCGGTGTTGCGCTCCAAGAAGACCACGGCTTCTTCCACCAACGCCAATGTTGTTTTGTTGGGTGACGAGAACTACTTTATCACCTTCGACCATTGTATCATCGACAGTGGTTACTATGGCATCCGCACACGTAACAACACCAAAAGTGAGAATATCTTTATCACCAATTCCGAAATCTCTAACTTCTGGTTCCAAGGCATCCACCTGCGCAATATCGACACGGTGTCCATCATGACCAACAACATCCATGCGGGTGTTGCTACTAATGGTAAGCCTCTCACCGGTATCTATTTGACCAACATCACCCGTGCCGGTGTCCAGCGAAACCTCATCAGCCTGATTGATGATGCCACTGGTGGCAAACGTGGTATTGTCCTGAACCGTTGTCGTGGTACCAACATGGATCGTGTTACAGTTTATAATAATATGATTTCATTAAATGGTACTGCCGTAGCCTCGCTTGCCTCTTCAGGCATTTGGATTGACTCACTTTCCAGAAACCTGAGCGTGTTCTACAATACTGCCCGCCTCTATGCAGGTCCCACTCAGGCAACTACTCGAACCTTCAGTTGCCAGAATTCGTCGCAAGTGCAGGTGCTCAATAACATCTTTGATAATGCCAGTAAGGGCTTTGCGTACTATGTGGCCGTTGACACTTGCGTCAGCAGTTCCAACTACAATGTCTACTACTCCAATAGCGACACCAATGCTGCTGGCGTACGTAACTTTGTCCATTGGGGTGTCAGCAACTGCAACTACCTCGACAGTCTCCGTGCAGTGAATGGTAAGGACCAGAACTCCATCGAGTCGCTCATCTACTATGTCAATGAGCCATATGACCTCAAGTGTCGTACCGCTCAGTTCTCTGATAGTGCACAGTACAACCCCGACATCACCTTGGACGTCTTTGGTAATATCCGTCCTCAGATTCCTCAGCCCACCATCGGTGCCCATGAGTTTAATGCTCAGCGTGCGCTGCACGATGTGGCTGTGGCCAAGATCTACCTGCCTTATGTGCCTGCTGTCACTACCGGCAACAACCCCACCGTGTTGAATATTGAGACCGACTCCATTGATGTGTTGGTTACCTTCTTCAACAACGGTAATGCTGAGGAGACCTGCACCTGGTATGCCTACATGGGCAACCTCACGCCAGCACCTATCTCTATCACGCAGACAATAACAATTGGTGTACAAGATTCACTTCAGTGCACAGTGAAGGTTCCTTCACCGCTTGGTATTGTCGACACGCAGGATATCGTCGTGGTCATCACCCCCAATGCACCTGTCGTCGACCTCAATCCCGCTGACAACCGCGACACTGCACAGGTATTCCTCTATCCTGCTTATGACCTGCAGGTTGTTGCCGTGGCTCTCGACTCCACTATCGACCCCAACCACTGCCGCATGTTTGCCGTGCCTATCCGCTACACTATCAAAAATGCAGGTAAGAAAGATTTCCCCACCAACTTCCAGTTCTCCTTGGGCTATGACTATTATTGCCACCAGCCCAATAACCTCACTATGCCCAACTTCCCTGGCAGCAGTACCTGCCCCTACATCAACTGGACTTCAGCTCTGCCTGTCGGCATCACCCGCGACACTGTCATAGCACCTGAATGTCGCCCCAACCTCTATCCTACGGGTTATCTGCAGGACATCACCGTTCGTTTGCGTGGCTGGGTTACACATGAATTTGATGTAAAGCCCCTTAACGATACCACCAACTACGTCAGCTTCACTTCTAATCACACACCGGATATGCCTGTCCCGTCCGATACTTCCATCAACTACGGTTCTTATGGTAACCTCTGGGCCACACAAAGTGAAAACCGTGTGATACGTTGGCATCGAGACGATACCGTGTCTGGCACCTTCTTCTACAACGGAAACAACAACCCCGTCCGTTCTACCCACTGGAACACCACTCCCCAATACTTCCATGACTCCTGCTACTACCTCAGCGCTGTCAGCAGTCGTGGCTGTACCAGCTACTACTCGCAGATTTGCGTATCGGTCAATCCTCCACTGCAACGTGATGTCTCTATCTCCAAAGTTATATCGCCCCGTGCCTCGGGTCGAGTCTATGTTGAGAATGACACCGTCACCCTCCAGGTAATCAACTATGGTAGCACCGACGTTACCACCATTCCTATTCATTTTGAATGGTTGAGTTCCAATGGACGCACTGTGCTCGACTCCATTACCGATACTGTCCGCATCAATATGGCCAACCATGGCTATAATGGTCTGCGTGGCCGTGTTGGTGATGTATGCGACACCTTCAACTTCTCCTTCCCCCATCTCCTATCCATCAACCAGCCGCTCTCCAACACCACCTATAAACTCAATGCCTGGGTGATGTTGCCAGGCGATCAGGAACGAGGCAACGACACCCTGCGTACCCTTCATACCTTCAAGACGCTGGCCGAAACTATCTATGACTCCATTAATCATTTGGCGCCCGATGAAGTTGCTGGCTTCGATATTAAGCGAGTCTCCTTCAATGAACTGGACAATGAAATGCCCGATATGATTGGTTATGACAATCTGTGGTTAGGTGGTTATAACGCTAGTAATGCCGAAATACCCACCTTGGTGGTTCGCAAGGGCACTACTGATACCCTCTCCATCGAAGTAGCCAACAATAACAATGAGATGGACAGCAGCACCGCAGCCAGCCTCTTTGTGATTTTCGACTACAACCGCGACGGTCAGTTCGACTTCAATAACTATGAGAATATTCTCAAGGGTGGTGGCTTGTTCAGCACCGTAGGTGTCAAGGTCAATAGTCGTCAAACCTTCCAGAAGGTCATCACCATACCACCCGAAGCTGCCCAATACGGCTACTTGCGCATGTTGGTTCTTGTCGATGGCGACTCCACCACCTTTGTCAATGGCATCACAGCCAACAAGCTCACCAATGGTCAGCTGCAACAGTACATGGTCTACATAACCGAAGACCAGCATCTCGACACTGTCGATGCGGCACTCACCCGTGTGTCCTCACCGCGTAATCATATCCTACGCGACACTCCCCATTCCTTCACCTTTATGTTGGCCAATAAGGGTCTCACTCCCCTCACTTCTGCCACCATCGATTACTCCTTCAACGATTACTTCCATCCTGCCCAGACCGGTACCATTAACTGGTCTGGCAATCTAGACCCCGGTCTCAGCCAGTTGGTCAGCATCGACGATATCCGCTTATACAAAGGAACAACTGACTTCACTGCTACAGTCAATGTTCTTGGAGACACGTTCCATGTCGGCAATAACACGCTCCAGTACCGCTACCACATCTACGATACTGTCGAGCTGCGTTTTATCGACAGTTTCGACCAGCTCGTTAGTAAGTGGTATATCCCTGCCGGTTACAATAACTATACGCGCAACTACTTTGTCCGTGCCACTCCTACCAAGACTACTATCAGCTCCGCGTACTCTCAACCCAACGCATTTGTTACCAGTGCAACCGAGACTATCGTGACTGGCAAACACGGTAACCGTAGTATCATCTATACTCCCATCATCAGCATCCGTCAAATCCGACCTGATACCATCACCCTCCTACTCAGTAAGAATATGGCTGCGGGTAGCTATCTCACTCTTGAGTATCGCGATTATATGGGCAACTGGGTTAAGGTCGAAGACCCCAATATCCGATGGGTTCCTGATGAGGATCACACCGACTATCACTGGTACGATGAACTGGATGGTTGGACTGGCACTTCCCTCAATGGTGCCTATGTTGGCTGTAGTATTCCTTCCTCACTTATCAGCGGTGACTTCGGTCAGGATCTCCAATTCCGCTTTGTCTACACAACTCCTGTCACCTCTTCACCTGCTTCAGCCTTCGGAGATGGTGTGGCCATCGACAACTTCGTTATTGGCCGTGCTCGTCGTTCGCGCGACATTGGCATCACTCAAATGACCTATCCCACCAATCCTCAGTTTGGTCAGACTATCTACCCGAAAGTGATTGTTCACAACTATGGTCTCGACTCTATCAATGAGTTCCAGATACAGTATAAACCTTATGGTGTCCACCTCTATATCCTCGACACTGCCCGTCTTGAAGAGCCCTTGAGGCCCGATACCTCCATCGAGTATACTTTCACTCACCCCTTCATCATCACCAGTGCTTTCCCCGACACCTTCCAAATCTGTGCCACCACCAGTCTTTCGGGTGATATATACCGCGACAACGACTCCATCTGCGACATCTTCCATCTGACTCCACTGGCCAACGACCTCCAACTGTATGGCATAGCTTCTCCTGGCGATCACGCTGTGGCAGGCGACTCTCTCTACATCACTCTCCGTCTGCGTAACTTCGGACAGACTGGTATAGACAGTTGCAGGGTTACCTATGTCTACAATGGTGGCGAGCCTGTTGTCGAGACCGTCAACTTCCATGATTACCTTGGCCGGCCATTGGCTTCTACTGAAATCTTTAACTACACTTTCCGTCGTCGTGAGCGCGCAACCATGGGTACCATGCAGTTGCAGGCCTGGTGCAATTATGAGTACGACTCTTACCCCTACAATGACACCCTCAGTAAGTCTATTGCTGGTCTCACCATCATTACCGATATCGCTGCAACGGCAGGTATCATCGACCAGCGTGACTTCGAAAATGTCTATATGTCCATTGTGCTCGACAACGTAGGCGGACTGGCAGCCAACAACTTCACCGTGGGCTTCTGGTATGACAACAATCGTGACTCTTGCTTCAGCGAGACCTACTACCGCGAAGGCGGTCTTCCTGCCGGTGGTCATGATGTCTTCACTTTCCACCATCCTCTTAGATTACGTACTGCTGCATGGAACTACCTGACTGTTTGGGTCTCGGTACCTGGCGACATCAATTCCGAGAATGATACCACCGATGTCATTCAGGATTATTACTACGACCTCTCCCTTGATGCTATCGAGATTGAGGAAAACATGTCCGATCGGTGCCGTCTCCGCGCCGTAGTTACCAACCATGGCAACATCAACTACTATGGTGTCATGCGTATCGATGCCCTTATCAATGGTAATCCACGTGTGCGTCGAAATATTGAAGCCTTCTCCTACGACATCGACCCCGGTGAAACTCGTCGCATCCCGCTCATTGGTAGTGATGGTAATTACCTTACCATTCCCAAGTCTCCTACCCGAACCTATATTGGTTCTGCCTTGGTCGACCATGTTTCTGGTGATGCCGATGACTCCAACAACCAAACTACCGTCATGAGGGTTATCAACTATTTCGAGGATGTGCCTGTGGTTCATGAACCCGACTTCGTCCTCGAGCAGAACTATCCCAACCCATACGATGGTTCAACCCGCATCGAGTTCTCACTACCAACGGCTGGCAATACCCATTTCACTGTCACCGATGTGATTGGTCGAGTAGTATATGAGGAGGATGGCTACTACTCCGATGGCCGCCATACTATCAACTTCGACAAAGGCAATTTGCCGTCGGGTGTTTACTACTACAGTCTCGAGTTCAACGGTCAACGCCGTATGCACAAGATGATTATCAAGTAGTGCTACACCGATTCATATCTCACGTTCAGCAGCAGCATCTCTTCCCTACGGGGCAGCAGGTGCTGCTTGCTGTTAGTGGTGGTGTGGACTCTGTGGTGTTGGCACATCTCATGCATTCTGCAGGGTTCCCTTTTGCTGTGGCTCATTGCAATTTTCATCTGCGTCCTATCGATTGCGACCGCGACGAACAATTTGTCCGTCAGTTGGCTCAACGCTATGATGCGCCCATATTTGTGGCCCAGTTCGATACGCTCAACTATGCCCGTCAGCAGCACCTCTGTGTCGAGGATGCTGCCCGTAGGCTACGCTACGAATACTTCGAGCAGGTCCGTTCCCAACAGGATTATGCTGCCATTCTCACCGCCCATCATCGCAACGATGCTGCAGAAACATTCTTCATCAATCTGCTTCGTGGTACTGGACTCTCTGGACTCCATGGCATCTTGCCTATCCAAGGCCATATCGTCAGGCCATTGCTGCCTTTCGGGCGTGAGGAGATAGAAGCCTATGCTCTTAAGCAACAGTTGCAACATGTCGAGGATGTCACCAATGCCTCTCTACAGTACCGTCGCAACCAAGTGCGACATCAAGTGCTGCCTCTATTGCGTCAGCTTCAGCCTTCTGCTGACCAAGCGTTGGACCAGACCATCCAACATCTTCAGTCTGTTGAGCGCCTTTACAACGCCCTTCTTGAGCCCTTGCGTCAGCAGTTGGTCGTGCATCAACCTGACGGTATCGTACTTATCCGGTTGCAACTTCCCTTCCCCAACAGTCAGTCCCAATTGCTTTATGAACTTTGTCGTCCATTTGGTTTCAACTATGCAACAATCGAGGACATACTCTCCGCCTCTCAGTCGGGTCGACATTTCTATTCTTCCACCCACCAAGCCCTCCTCGACCGGCAATGTCTCATCGTGCAGCCTCTTCAGTCCTCTCCTTCGCAACTCCTTCCTCGGCTACACATCCACACCACTCGTAATTTTGACTTCCATGCCCTTGATTGGAGAAGATTACCACCCACCACAGCCTACTTCGATGCCGACCGTCTCAAACTTCCTCTCACCCTACGCCATTGGCATGAAGGAGACCGTTTTCAGCCCTTGGGCATGTCCCATGGAACCCAACTCCTAAGCGATTTCTTTTCCGACCACAAGTATTCCCTTATAGAAAAACAGAACCAGTGGCTCTTGGTTGATGCCAACGATACCATCCACTGGATAGTCGGTCGCCGAACTGCCCATCCAGCTCGTGTCACCCCTTCCACTACCACCTTGCTTAGTGTTTCCCTCATCTCTCCAACTAACGATGAGCCACAGTTTCTCCCCAACAATTCATGAAATTACAATTTTTTTTTCTGTTAATTCAAAAAATAGTTGTATCTTTGCAACCTCAAATCAAGCGTTAGTGAGTGTTGGTTTTTGCTCAAAATGTTGATTGGTTGTTGTTTAACTAACGTGCGAAAAAATGAGAAAGTTTGTCCAATGGTGTAATGGCAGCACTCCAGATTTTGGTTCTGTCAGTCCAGGTTCGAGTCCTGGTTGGACAACAAAATGCGAAAAACGCTAAATAGCGAGAATACAAAGGGAAACCCCCGAAACTCAACAAAAATAACGAGTTTCGGGGGTTTTGCTTTATCATATTTCTCTAATCAAATATATTCAATTTTTCCGTTTCTATTCGACAACGTGACCAAAATGTGACCAAAAAATAGAAACTTTTACTTATCTTTGCAGTCGAGAACATAAAAAACAATGTCATTATGAGTATTAAATTTTCACTTTCGACAAAGAAGAATGCAGTAATAACTGAAATTCGTGTAACGGTACACACACGGCAGACAAGCCGACACACTGGTACTGGCATTATGATTGACCCGAAATATTGGGATGCGGCCAGGCAGTGTGTTATTGAGCCGAGATTTAAACTTGCAAGTGCAGAGCAACGGCAATTGTGTGCGGAGCTGCGAGAAAAGGACAGACGATTGGCCGATATTAAACGGAAAATTGAAGATGCGGTGAATGATGCAAAGTATAGTGGACGTGGCGAGTTGACGGCAGCAGATTTGAATGAGTTGGTACACGGTGAGCAGTGCGGACAGAGTGAGGAAACGACCACAACAACGATTGGACTATATACACGGATGCAGGAGGCTGTTAGGGTTGTTTATAATATGCGTGATGTGTCGGATGGCAGATTGAAACGTGTACAAAATGTTATCAACAAGTTAGAGTTGTATGAGGTGAGCAGAAAGCGACCAATGACTATTGGCAATTGTACCCCCGAAATGTTAGCAGATTTTGAGAAGTATTTGCTTACAGAGTTGAAAAGCGATACAAGGCGAAACCACAGAAACAACAATAGTGTAGGGATTGGGAAAAATACCGTAAATACTGACCTCAAATTGTTGAAATCGGTGTTTAATTACTGCGAGAGAAACGGAATTATAGACAAATCCCCGTTTGTACAATTTGAATTGCCGAAAGCGGTGTATGCTGACCCGATTTTTTTAACACAGAGCGAGTTGGCAGCAATAGAGGGAGCGGATTTTGGCGTGTTTGTGGCCTATATAAAACAGAGCCTCAAAGAACGTATGAAAAAAGGCGAAATTAAAGCAATGCCGAGTGAAAAGCAGATAGAGGGATTTGCAAAGTTGTTAGAAGAAAAGCGAGATATATTTGTTTTCCAATGCCGTGTTGGATGCAGAGTTGGTGACTTGCTGAAACTGACAAAAAGAAACGTCACAGAGGGCAGCGATGGCGCGTATTTGCACTATATTGCCGAGAAAACAGCGAAAACGAGTGCAAGGACAATAAATGTGCCTTTGCATGATGGTGCATTGGCAATAGTAAGAAAGTATGCAGGGCGTGACGGTGTGCGCTTGTTGCCGTTTATATCCGCACAGAAATATAACAACGAAATAAAAAGAGTATTTGAGGCTGTTGGAATAACACGGAGTGTTACAATACTGGATGCAGCAACACAGACCCCGAAACAAGTTAGAATTTGTGATGTAGCATCGAGCCACATGGCGCGAAAGACGTTTTGCGGAACGATGTTTAATGAGGGTGTAGACAGCTCAATTATTTGTGCAATGAGTGGCCACACAGAGGGGAGTAAGGCATTTGCGAGATACCACAATGTAGATATGAGCCTAATGAGAACGGCAATTAACAGAATATAAACCAATTAATAAAACATTAAACTATGGAAACCACACAATGCAATGCCATGATGGCACAGAAACAATTAACGGTTACTTATTCCGTTGAAGAGGCAATAAAGATTGCCGAGGTGTATGATATGATGTTGAGTAATTTGGCGCGTGATGTGACCGAGGGCGAGGCCGACAGAAAGTTGTTAGATGATGCGTTGGTGCTTAACTTGTTTGTGGGGAGATTGCGGCAGGGTGTTTATAATGCCGTATTGGGAGAGTGAGAGGGCGAAACAGATTAGATTTGCAATGCCGTGTCTTATTGGATGCGGCATTGTCTTTTTATAGTGCTGCGGTGTGGTTAGTGCGGTTTTAATCAAAGATTGATAATATACCAATATGTGATGGTATAATAATAGGTGCAAGGATTGTTTTTATACCGAAATAAATGTGTACCGATTTAGGGTGAAAAATACCCAGTTGTGCCGTTGGTTGCCCTGCATCGTGATTACTGGCTGATGGTGGATTGTCCCCGATACCGAGGACTGATTGCCCCTGCATCGTGGTTACTGGCCAACGGTGGGTTGATACCCCGATACCGAGGACGGAATGCCCCCAGTTGTGCCGTTGGTTGCCCTGCATCGTGGTTACTGGCTGATGGTGGGTTGCTCTCCACAGCGAGGGCAGGTTGCCCCCTGCATCGTGGTTACTGGCTGATGGTGGATTGTCCCCGATACCGAGGACTGATTGCCCCTGCATCATACTTACTGGCTAATGGTGGGTTGTTCTCTACAACGAGGACTGGTTGCCCCTGCATCGTGCTTACTGGCTGATGGTAGGTTGCACCCCACACCGAGGACAGATTGCCCCCAGTCGTGCCGTTGTTTGCCCTGCATCGTGGTTGTTGGCTGATGGTGGGTGATACCCTCACACCGAGGACAGATTGCCCCCAGTCGTGCCGTTGGTTGCCCCTGCATCGTGGTTGTTGGCTGATGGTGGGTTGCTCTCCACAGCGAGGGCAGGTTGCCCCCTGCATCGTGGTTACTGGCTGATGGTGGGTTGCTCTCCGATACCGAGGACTGGTTGCCCCTGCATCGTGGTTACTGGCTGATGGTGGGTTGCACCCCACACCGAGGACGGAATGCCCCCAGTCGTGCCGTTGGTGGTGATTGGATTGTGCAAAATGCCTATACCCCCCTATTGTCCTTTTGCAAGGGGGCGAGAAAGAGGGTTACAATACAGAAAGTTTTTTTTGAGATTGAGGTAAAGCACCAATTTAGACTGCGAAATTTGTAGTCCAAATTGGGCAAAGCCACATATTAATATATAAATATATATAAACATTCTTTGTGTGTGTCTTTAAGGACACACACAAGAAGAATAATAAAAGGTTTTCTTTTTATTTTAGCCAAGGGAAAAGGGCGAAATATGGATGTTATTATATGGGCATTGTATTTGAGAAAAAATAGGGTTGAGGATGGCTGCAGGCAGGGGAATTCCGTTTTTCGTGCTGCGGTGGTTTTGTGGCTGCGGTGGTGGGGAGGCTGCAATGACAAATGGCAGATAAGATTATTTAACACTTTGTACAATAGGCTAAAAACAAGCGAAATGTATAAATATGGCAGGGAAAGTTTGTCGGTTATATAATTGATTTTGTGTAATTTATATTCTAATTTAGAAAAATTGGTGTATCTTTGCATCGAAAATTGAACATGACTGACCTTGTAAAATTAGAAATAAGTGTATAAGAAACAACAACAACAAGGATTGGGGCGAGGGAAACCCCGACCAACAACGGCAATAGGGACGTTGCCAAAAATCATTAATTTAGTTGTTAAAGTAGCCTCTAAAGGGTTACAAGTGTTGAATGGCAATGGCTACTATAATAGTATGCCAAAACTTAAAATGTAAACAAATGAGAAAAACGAAATCTCTAACATTGATTGATTTGGGCAATAATCCCGATATGTTGCTAACAACGGGGCAGGTTAAACAAGTGTTGGGTGTGAGTGACCCCACATTGTACCGTTGGAGAAAATTGCACCTTATACCCTGTTTTAAGGTGGGCGGAGTATTCAAATACAAATCCAGTGAAATTATTAACTTTTTAAAAAATAATGAGATATGAGCACATTAATAAAAAATGAACTTAATGAAATGGAACTGGCTATATATAACACTTTGCTTTCCGAACTTGGTTTTACTGGCAAGCAGTTAAGCGAGAAACAAGAAGATGACTTAATCTTTTTAACACGTCATGTGTATAGAGATGTAGATGATTTTGCAAATTATCGTGCTAAAGATATGTATGATTTGGTAAGGAGATTAGAGGGTGGCGATATTCCGTGGCTGAAATTATGGAAAAGATATTATGAAAACGAGCAGGATGAGAGTGAAAAATTTTCAATGTTGAAATGGGGTGTATGTTCCTTAGTATATGAGGATATGCGAACAATACCATTTTCGTGTGTTTTCTCCAATTCCAGGCATAGTTTTTCGGAAATACATGAAGATTATGCGCGTGTACTTGGTATTGGCATTGAAGATGTATCTTCGGCAATTGAGGCATTAATAAGTGGGCGTTTCTTGGAGAAGAAAGAGAGTGTGTTAGGTGTTGTTTATGTTGGAGTGAGAATGTACGATAAATTAGATATGAGATGGCGGTATGAATAAGGAACAGAAAGAACACAAAAAGAAATTCAATCATATCCGGCTTGACTTTGAACAAATGCGGGTATTTTACAATAAATACAACAGAACCAAAGTCAAAAGTGATAACGTTGGATGGCTTAAAGCTTACTTGGTTTACTTATGGATTTTCACTTGGCAGTTGCTTACAAAAGAGGGGTACGGGCGAGTGAGGAAACAAGATGTTTTCAAGCAGATTGAACAAGATTTACTCGAACCAAAACCACATATTGTTGTGGCTGCGTTGATACGGGCGAAAATGGTGACTTGGGGACGGAGTGAGTATGAGGGCAAAGCGAATTATTGTTTGCAATGTACCTATCTAAATGAAAAGTTGGGAAACAATAGCTCTAATGCTGTCGAAGTGCCTACAACCGTTATAGAGTCCGTTTTGCCTTATACTGAAAACCCGTCACCAAAGGAAACAGAGAGCCGAGCCGAAAAAGAAAACCTAAATGGTGTTTATTGCTACGGTGGCCAATACTACTATACAGATGCAAAAGGCAATATTTGCAGAGATTATGACGGAAATATAATCTATATCCCTAAGAGTGCAGCATATTGCCGACCGTCTATCGAACACGTATTTGATTTTGAGGTTTGCCAATGGCGTTTGCCCGATGAAGTGACCGTGCGTGAACTTGAATTTTGATATTCTCGTAACTCTATAAGATTTTTGACTGTCTGTTGTAACCTTTTTTATGTGGCCACACCGTGCGCGGTGTGGCCTTTTTTGATTGGGGGAGGACGGATTGCCCCCAGTCGTGCCGTTGGTTGCCCCCTGCATCGTGGTTGTTGGCTGATGGTGGGTGATACCCCGATACCGAGGACAGATTGCCCCAGTCGTGCCGTTGGTTGCCCCCTGCATCGTGGTTGTTGGCTGATGGTGGATGATACCCCCACACCGAGGACGGAATGCCCCCAGTCGTGCCGTTGGTTGCCCTCTGCATCGTGATTACTGGCTGATGGTTAGTTGCTCTCCACAGCGAGGGCAGATTGCCCCCTGCATTGTGCTTACTGGCTGATGGTGGATTGTCCCCGATACCGAGGGCAGATTGCCCCTGCATCGTGATTACTGGCTGATGGTGGGTTGCTCCCTGCACCGAGGGCAGGTTGCCCCCTGCATCGTGATTACTGGCTGATGGTGGATTGTCCCCGATAACGAGGACTGATTGCCCCTGCATCGTGCTTACTGGCTGATGATGGGTTGCACCCCACACCGAGGGCAGGTTGCCCCCTGCATCGTGCTTACTGGCTGATGGTGAGTTGCTCCCTACACCGAGGACAGATTGCCCCCAGTCGTGCCGTTGGTTGCCCCCTGCATCGTGGTTACTGGCCAATGGTGGGTTGGTACCCCGATACCGAGGACAGATTGCCCCCAGTCGTGCTGTTGGTTGCCCCTGCATCGTGGTTGTTGGCCAATGGTGGGTTGGTACCCCGATACCGAGGACAGGTTGCCCCCAGTCGTGCCGTTGGTGGTGTTTTTTTGGGGGAAAATGGCAGTTTGATGAATTATATTGCTGATAATTAGTGGATAATTGTAATTTGTGACGTAATGGCAGACAAAGAATGTTGATTTTTGCGAAATCGAATAGATAATTATGGAAAAAAGTGCTGTGTGCTGCGGTGATGAAGTATTAAATATTGTTAAATATGGTGTAATTTTCTGTTTTGTGACTAAAATGTGACCAAAAAACAGACTTTTGATTTATAACTAATTGATTGTCAAATATGGTTTGTTGTTCTGGTTGGACAACAAAGGCTTTTGCGAACAATTGTTTCACAAAAGCCTTTTTTTTGACATATTCTCTCATGTCTTGAACGAGATTAACTAGACACTTTTTTGGGGCAAAAAATTAGCGTCCAAAGAAGAACAGTCTTTTCCTCAAGGGTAAGTAGTACAGGAATCCGGCTATAGGGAATTCTTGTCTCTGAATTAGATTCTATTTCATGCCGCGGGCAGTTTTGATTTGCTCGTAAGCTTCGTTGATTTCTCGGAATTGGGCTTCGGCGTTCTTTTTGATCTCTTCACCCATGTTGGCCACTTTGTCGGGATGGTATTTCATGGCCAGCCTGCGGTAGGCTTTCTTCACCTCTTCATCGGTGGCGGTAGAGGTGAGACCGAGGACAGTATAGGGGTCTTTCTTGTAAGAGTTGGAATTAGAGTAGCTGCCATTGGAACGACGATAGTTCGAGTAGCTTGAGGAGGAACGACTGCCGTAGTCGTAGCTACTGCCATAGCTGTTTCCCCATCGAGAGCTGACGTGGCGGGCGTGGATGGAGGTGTAGTCGCCAGAATTAATGCCGAGGTTGCGTGCAATATTACGTAGCAGGTTGTTCTCAGCTTGGCAAAAACTGCTATCGGCTGCAGCAATGCCAAAGAGGAAGTCCACCATGTGGTAACGGGTGGTATAGTCGGTGTTGTGCTTGATTTGAGAACAGACTGCATCCACATCGATATAGGTCTCGGGCTTTACAAGGTCGCGGAGCATCAGAAGCAACTCTTTGCCTTTTTCCTCACCGTAGTTTTTGAGTAGGAATTGCTTGACGTAGTCGAGCTCAGCTCGGTCGACAGAGCCATCTACTTTCATGACGGAGGCAATCAGTACGATGAGTGCCACGTCGATGTCATTTTGAGAGCCGTTGTTGCGGTAAGGACCATGGTGGGCGTTGAATGGCTGGCCATTGGTGCCGAAGTTGCCGTCACCAATCTGGCCGCCGTTACTCATTTTCTCGAATGTGTTGCCTATAAAATAGCCTAAAATGCCACCGAGAGGGCCCAGAAAAGCCCATCCCAAACCGCTTAAAATCCATTTGCCTATAGCCATGTCAGTTGATGGTTTAAAGTTGAAGATTAGTGTTTTGTATAATTATTAGTTGGGCGTTAATAACTGAGGGTGACGGAGTAACCTTCCACTTTGACGGTGTCACTCGGATGGAGGTGGATGATTTGGTATTGTTTCTTGGGTACGCCGAGGTCAGAGAGGTGTTTCTGGAGCAGTTTGTTGCGTATCTTTTGGTTGCGAAGGGCGATGGAATCGTCTGTGGGGCGGGTGTGGAGTTGGAGTAGCATTCGGTAGCTGGTATCCATCTTGGCAACACCGGCCACTTGGTCGATTTGGTAGAATTGCTCGCTGGTGAAGTCGGGCTCATGGTGGTCGATCGTGATGAAGAGTTCGTTGTCGTTGCTGCCGCCAAGGTTGCCGAGCATGCGAACAGGCGAGGTGGCCACCTTAACCACGAGGTTGCCCAAGGTTTTCCAAACCAGTTTCATGTAGTTGAATTCAGGATTGTCGACATTGCCTTTGATAGGCACGTCCAAGATGACCTTGTCGTCTTTGTCCTTGAGGATATAAAGAGCGGCTTTGACGGGAAGTTTGAGCTGAGGCTTCACATCGTTGCGACGCTCGCCCAGGGTGGGTTTGTATATGTCAATCTTGTTTTTCCCGTTGAGTTGGCTGTTTTGGATAGTGTTGAGACTGCTGAAGGAGAAGATACCATCTGTGAAAGGCAGGGCAAAATAGGCCACCATATAGGGACTGAGACTTGTAAGGTGGAGGTTTCGCACATCGAGGCGCAGGCTCTGGTTGAGTTTCCAATCGGAGATGTTGCCCTTCCAGTCAACCAAAAGCACGCCGCCCTCGGGCAAGTTGGCAAAGACCTTGGCGTTGTTGTTGCCGGAGGTAGTAATATTGTCGGCCGTAAGGCGGAGGTCGGTGACGGGAAATTCAAATGGGTCGGGCAGGGTGTGGTCGGCAAAGGTGAAGTTGATGTGGTTGAGGTCGATGTGGCCGAGTCGCAGCTGCAGGGGTATGGATTGCAAAGTGGTGTCAACGGTGGCGGAGTCAGAAACAGTTTCAGGTACTGCTTCTGCCAAAGTGGTGTCCGTCATCTCTTGGGCCTTGCTGAAGATGCGTGAAAGGGTGTTGGTGCTGTCGGCAAAGAGCTCGTAGTGGAGGTTGAGGCCGTCGAGTACGATACTGTTGATGTCAAAGAGATTTTGGCTGAGCACCATTTTGTTAAGGTCGACTCCAAGGTGGTTGAGGGAAGCCAGCGAAGTTGAGGCGCTGTCGATGAGGTCGAGGTTGTCGACATCTACTTTGCCGGAGATGTTCATGTCCAAAGCCTGCTTGAGGTTGCCGGAGACATGGGCGGTCAACCCAAGGGCACCCTTGATTTCTTGTACAAAATCGGGGTTCATGTTAAAGTCTTTCAATTGGTCAAGCAGCAGGTCGGAGAGGGAAAGGTCAGCAGTAAAGTCCTGCGTCTGGGCGTTCCAAGTGGCATCGGCTTTGAGTGTGCCGCCCTTGGTCAGCTGGACGGTGAGGCCGGCATCGGTTTTCTCCTTGCCTCCAATGACGAAGTCGGGTACGAAGATATTGAGGTTGTGGAAACCAGAATGGGCCATGCGGCGGAGGTCGGTATAGTCGGCACTACCATGGGTGAGGTGAATCTTGTGGAGGCTGACCACCCAGTTGGAGGGGGTCGTGTCGGCCGGTTCAGCCTCGGTGCTGTCTTTGGCAAAGTGGTCGATGATGCTCTGAAAGTTCATTTGGTTGCTGTCCTGCACGATGCTGACGTTGAGCCCCGAAAGGGTGATGTGACGCAGATAAACGGTTTGTCCCAAAAGGCGCAGGAGGGAGACGGAAACGTCAAGGGTGTCGAAGCCGGCAAACTTGTCAGAGCCATTGTCTTCCATGATGGCCAGGTCGTGGATGGCCACACGGCCAGTAAAGAGGTTCAGACCCACATGGTCGACCTGCACCTGGCGACCGATGAGGTCCTGGCCATGGGTGTTGACGTAGTTTTTGGCCACGCATCCCCCAAAGAGGGTACCAAAGAGAACAAGCGCAACAATCAGCACAAGTAGAGTGATGATTGCTATGCGTATGATTTTCAGAGCTTTTTTCATTTTATGAAGTGACTTTTGTAACGTGCAAAGATAACCAAAAATATTGGATATAATTGTTATATGGATATTTTTTAGTATTTTTGCATTTTTTAATCGCAATTGGATTTTATGATGAAAAAAATAGTACTATTGTTCTTTTTGGCCGCGGGTTTGACTTCCACGGCCCAGACAGCGACACCCGACAGCATCGGCAAATGCGCAGGGCTGTTTTCGATTAACGACACGGTGAAAGTTCGCTTTGCACCTGGCAACCTGCAATATCAGCCTTCTACTGGCCTTTGGCGTTTTGCCGCTGAGCAAACCGAGGTATTGGGTTGGGACGAGAAGAATGCTTTGGCCCGCTACAGAGGTTGGATAGACCTCTTTGGATGGGGCACCGCGCTGAATCCCACCAACTACTCAGAGAAGGCTGCCGACTACAGTTTCGTCGACTGGGGCCGCTATTGCGCCCTGCCCACCGATGGGGGCAAGCTTTGGCGCACGATGAGCATGGAAGAGTGGAACTACCTCCTCTCCAAGCGCAAGAATGCCCGTCGGCTTTATGCCATTGCCTATGTCAACAATCACTACGGCCTGCTGTTGCTGCCCGACGACTGGAAATGCCCCAAGGGAGTTTATTTGCGTCCAGGCCCTAAGGAGGATGCTGCCAACTGGTACAACCAAGAGAAATGGGCCATGCTGGAAGCTGCAGGCGCGGTGTTCCTGCCTTGTGAAGGCAAACGGGTAGGAACCTCGCTGCAAGGTTCAGCCAACAGTTGCCACTATTGGACCTCCACCCCCAGCACAAAGAAACCTGCTGAGGCACTCTACCTCCTGCTCGACCCCTACTTTCCCCAGGGTCGCTCGGCATTAAAATCTACGGGTCTTTCCGTCAGATTGGTTCAAGAGTTTGAATAGCGGCTGGCTGAGTTCAGAAGGCACTTCCTGTTGCCGATTTGTTAGCCTCAAGAACACACATTCATTTACACAACGCATGTTAGCCATACTACTTGCCGGCGGCACCGGTTCTCGCATGGGTGTCGACCGTCCTAAACAGTTTCTACCCCTCCAAGGCCGCATGGTTATTGAGCATTCCATCGAGGCCTTCGACAAAGCCCCCTGTGTGGATGAGGTGGCCGTGGTAGTCCATCCCGACTGGCTGGACTTCATGTCGGAGGTGGTTGCCCGCAACCATTGGCCCAAGCTCCGACGGCTGATACGGGGCGGTAGCGAGCGCTATATGTCCAGCCTTAACGCCATTAAGGCCTATGCCGATGCCCCTGCCGACAGACTTATCCTTTTCCATGATGCTGCTCGTCCTTGGGTGTCGCAGGAGATTATTGCCAGAGTGGGGGAGGGCTTGCAGCATGCCCAGGCTGTTGGTGTCGGCGTACCCTCCACCGACACTATCTGGCAGGTTGACCCCAACACCCACGCCATTGTCTCCGTCCCCGACCGCTCCACCATGTATAGGGCTCAAACCCCACAGGCCTTCCGCCTTTCGGTCATTGCCGAGGCATACCGCCGCGCTCTGCTCGACCCCGATTTCTGCGCCACCGACGACTGTGGGGTCCTTCTTCGCTACTGTCCCGAAATACCCATTTTGGTCATCCCTGGCGATGAGCAAAACAAGAAAATAACCTTCGCACAAGATCTTCTATAGAGCTTGTAAGAAATAGAATTTCAATAACTAAAGAAACTAATGAAAGAACTCACTCAATCTGTCTGCGACCTTGCCATCGAGGTGGGTGACTACCTCCGTGAGGAACGTCTCAAATTAGATTCGGTCACCTCCCAAGCCAAGGGCATCCACGACTATGTCACCGCCTTCGACAAAGAGTCGGAGCGGCGCCTCGTCACCCGCCTCCACGAGCTGTTGCCCCAGAGTGGCTTCATAGCTGAGGAGGGTACCGCCACCCATAGCGGGAAAGAACAATACCTCTGGATAGTAGACCCTTTGGACGGCACCACCAACTTCATACACGGTTTCCGCACCACTTGCATCAGCATAGCCCTCTATGAAAATCAGGGCGAGGGTCGCGGACGGATGGTGTTGGGTGTGGTGTATGAGATTTGGGCACGCGAATGCTTCTACTCCTATATGGGGGCCGAGGGTGCTTTCCTCAATGGTCAGCCCATCCATGTCTCCAAAGCCGCCACCACCGAGGAGTCGCTCATCGCCACCGGCTTTCCCTACACCGATTTCAGTCGCTTGGACCAGTATATGCTCTTTCTCAAATGGACCATGCGACATACCCACGGGGTACGCCGCTTCGGGTCGGCGGCAGCCGATCTGGCCTATGTGGCTTGTGGCCGAGTTGATGGTTTCTACGAGTATTCCCTCAAGCCCTACGACGTGGCTGCAGGAGCTTTTCTCATCCAGCAGGCAGGCGGACGGGTCAGCGATTTTAGCGGTGGCAGCAACTGGCTATTCGGAGGCGAGATAGTGGCTGCCAACGCCGCCCTTTTCCCCACCCTCCAACAAACCCTTGACAACTTTTTGGGGCAGTCTCCCGCCCACAAGTAGGTGGCGTAGAAATGGCAGCTGCAAGATTAAATTGGTTAATACACATACACATACCATTCCTCTGGAAGTCCATCGTCTGTAATTGGGAAAAAATATTCGCCTTCATTAAGAAAAAAGTAGTATCTTTGCAAACGATAACAACAACTTATCCTCATACTCCCCTATGTCTGAAAAAGTACTCATCACCGGTGGCAATGGCGGCATAGCTCAAGCCCTCAAGCAACTCCTCGAGGCCGAGGACTATGAGGTTTGGGCTCCTTCGCGCAGCGAGATGGATGTCACCAACTGGCAGAGCATCGAGGCCGCCATGCAGCAGTTCACCCCCGACATTTTAGTCAACAATGCCGGCTATGTGGTGCCCCAGTCAGTTCGTGAGATGGATTTAGAGAACACCCAAAAACATTTCAGCATCAATGTCGGCGGCACCTTCTACTGCACCGGCATCGCCTTGCGTTACAACCCCAATCTGCAGATAGTCAATATCGGTTCGGCCGCTGCCATAGAGCCTCACGCCACCTGGAGCGAGTACTGTGCTTCCAAGGCTGCCGTGGTTATGGCCACCCAATGCTGGGCCGCCGATGGGTTGTATGCTGTGGTAATCTCTCCGGGGCGCACGCGCACTAAGATGCGCAAAAGCCTCTTCCCCCTCGAGGACCAGGGTACCCTGCTCGAGCCGCTAGATTTTGCCAAAGTGGTGATGAAGGCCATCCACAAAGACTACCCCTCCGGCACCCACATCATTGTAAGGAAACAGAATGTACAACAATTGCTTAGTCAATAAAGATATAAAATGAACTGTTCAGAATATTTGGTTGATTTCCTCATTGCCCATGGCGTGACCGATGTTTTTGGTTACGCAGGTGGCTACATCGTCCCATTTATGGATGCCCTCTACAAGCGCAGGGATGAAATCAAGACCCATGTCTGCTACCACGAGCAGGGATGCGCCTTGGCTGCCAATGGCTATGCCCGCACCAGTGGGCGCATTGGGGTTTATTTCACCACCTCTGGCCCTGGTGCCGTTAATGCTTTTGGTGGCTTGGCCGACGCTTGGTTCGACAGCGTCCCCCTCATGGGCATCTGTGGCAATGTGCCTACCAACGAGATGAAAGGTTTCTCTGGCATCCGCCAAAACGGCTTCCAAGAGATGGACATCGTCTCCATGACCCGTCATATCACCAAGTACTCCGTCACAGCCAATTCGGGTTTAGGCTTCGATGAGATAGTAACCCGTGCCTACAATATGGCCCTACTTGGCCGTCGTGGGGGTGTTCTTATCGACTTCCCTCTCGACATCCAGCAAGTGGAGTTTATCGACTCTAAGACCCAACGGTAGTTTGGGTCCTCAACGTCAACGCTCATCCAAAATAGTTATTCCCAAAGATGATTTTTTCTGCCCAATACCACAAACCCATATTCCTTGTCGGCACAGGTGTTCGCTCGGCCGGTGCCGTCCAGTTGGTTCACCAATTCGTCAAGAAAACCAACATCCCGCTACTCACCACCATGAATGGGGTCGACCTGGCTCAGGACGACCTCCACATCGGTTTCATCGGCACCCACGGCAATCGTGTGGCCAACATGATGCTGCGTGAGTGCGACCTTATCGTCTCTGTGGGGGCGCGCTTAAGTCTCCGTCAGGTGGGCCGCCACACGGCCAATTTCGCTCCTCAGGCCCACTTGGTTCGTTGCGACATTGACGAGAACGAGCTCAGCCGTAATATAAAAGAAAATGAGCAGAAATTCTCCACCGATGCGGCCGACTTCATGCGTATGCTCCTAGCTGAAGAGGTGGGCGACTACTCCGCTTGGCGGCAGCAATGTCTCGAGGCCAAGGCCGTGCTTGCCCCATACGACAGGCAGCCGGGCAACTGTGCCGTCGAGGCCATCGCTGCCCTGCTTCCGCCCAACCCCAATGTCTCTGTCGACGTGGGCATGCACCAATGCTGGTGTGCCCAATCGCTGGTGCTCAAGGGCTATGACGGACGCATCCACATCAGCGGCGGCTACGGCACCATGGGATGCGGCCTTCCCTTCGCCATAGGCTCCTCCATTGCCATGCAGGGGGGCAAGGTCTATTGTATCGCTGGTGACGGAGGATTCCAAATGAACATCCAGGAGCTGCAAACTATCCAACGCGAGCAACTCCCCGTCAAAATCTTTATTCTCAACAACAGAGTGCTCGGCAAAATTAGCGAGACACAACACTTCAACCATGGCGACCGCTTCGCCGCCACGGCCGTCTCGGGTGGTTACACCGTGCCCGAATTCACTCAGATAGCCCAGGCCTATGGCATCAAGGCCGTCAAGCTCAGTTCCTATCAGGATTTGGGTCAGTATGCCCAGTGGGTCAACGACAACGAGCCCTGTCTCTTCGACATCGCCCTGCCCGAGGACAGCCTGCTCACCCCCAAAATCAAATGGGAGACGGGCAAGATTTCCCCAGCCATATCTCAGGATGTAGTCAATCAAGTAGAGCAGATACTAAAGAGATAAAGACATGGAGAGCAACAACAGCGTGGGAGCCATCATTCTGGCCGGCGGCAAAGGTACCCGTTTCCGTCAGCAAAAACAGTTCGTCCAGTTTCATGGCAAAGAACTGTGGCGCCATGTTTTCGACAAAGTGCTGCAGCTCATCCCGCGGGAGCATGTCGTCGTAGTGGGAGTTGACGTACCCGGAGGCGAAACACGCAGCGGATCGGTCATGAATGGCCTCGCCGCCTTAGCGCCATGCGCCAAGGTGCTGCTCGTCGAGGCTGCTCGTCCTCTTGTCACCCTCGAGCAGCTGCAGCAACTCATCCAAACCCCTGCCGACTCCCTCACCTTCGTGGCCCCTTGTGTCGACACCATCATCATGAAGGACAAAACCTACCTCGACCGTAGCGAGTGCCTCCGCCTTCAAACCCCGCAAGCCTTCAACTACAGCCTCCTCAAGGAAGCCTATGCCACAGGCAAATACACCGACATGACCGACGAAACCCGTGTCCTCTACCAAGAATACGGCATTCCCCCTACCTTCCTTCAAGGTGGCGAAAACCTTTACAAAGTCACCTACCCCAAAGACTTAGCCTTCCTCGAGAGCAACATGGCCGACTTTTTTTAGTGCAGCCGAGAAATCCATGCCCTCCCCAACTTTGCCAATCAGGCAAGGAGGTCCTTGCATTATCCATTGCCATTATTTCTCTCAAGCAATCTCGGGAGAACCCTTCCTTAGCCCTAGCTCCTACTCATTCTTGCAAACTTCTCGCCAACACTTCGCAAACTTCTCGCTATTTCTTTTATCGAATAACAGGTTCTGGGTAGGTTCTTGACAGGAAAATGCCTTGACGCTGCCGAGAATGAGACCAAGCTACCAATAACCCACCCTCTTTTTCGGCATGAAATTGATGGTTAGCGATAGAAGTAGTACGTTCAAATTGTATTTTGATTTGCTTAGGAAACTATTGTTTACTATTGGGCTGAACTATTTTTTGTTATATCGGTGTTTTTTTGTATTTTTGCTAAAGCGTACGTTGAGTGCGTATAGATAGTAATTAATTTAAAAATAGAATATTGCGATATGGCCGAACTGACCGAACAAGAACAAATCCGTAGAAATTCGTTGAACGAATTGAAGAAACTGGGTATTAATCCTTATCCTGCTGCGCTGTATGAGGTGAATGCTAAGTCGAGCGAAATCTTGGATAATTATCCCAAGGACAATACGCTCTACCAGAGCGTGAGCATTGCCGGTCGTATCATGAGCCGCCGCATTATGGGAGCTGCCTCTTTCGTTGAGTTGCAGGATTCCTACGGCCGCATTCAGTTGTACGTAAAGCGTGACGAGATTTGCCCCGATGAGGATAAGACCTTGTACAACACGGTCTTCAAACGTTTGTTGGATATTGGAGACATTATTGGGGTGACGGGTTATGTTTTTGTCACTCAGATGGGCGAGACTTCCATCCATGTGAAGAGCCTGACGGTGCTCAGCAAGAGCCTCCGTCCCCTGCCTATCGTGAAGGAGAAGGACGGCAAAGTGTATGATGCATTCAGCGACCCCGAGCAGCGCTACCGCATGCGCTATGTCGACCTGATTGTCAACCCCCATGTGCGCGAGACTTTCATCAAACGGGCTAAGATTGTGAACACGATGCGCGACTACTTCAACGAGCAGGGCTACTTGGAGGTTGAGACCCCCATCCTCCAGTCGATTCCCGGCGGTGCTGCCGCCCGTCCGTTCATAACGCACCACAATGCGTTGGACATCGACTTATATCTGCGTATTGCTAATGAGCTGTATCTGAAACGTCTTATCGTGGGTGGATATGCAGGCGTGTATGAGTTTGCACGCGACTTCCGCAACGAGGGCATGGACCGCACTCACAACCCTGAGTTCACCTGCATGGAAATATATGTAGCCTATAAAGACTACAATTGGATGATGACTTTTGTGGAGAATCTGTTGGCTCGTATCGCCAAGACACTCCACGGCACCACTAAGGTGAAGGTGTGGGGCAACGAGATTGACTTTGGCGGTCCTTTCCGTCGCGCCCCCATGTGCGACCTCATCAAGGAGGCCACCGGCTATGATGTGCTACCCATGGACGAGCAGCAGCTGCGCGACACCTGCAAGGCCCTCAATATCGAGGTGGATGAGACGATGGGCAAGGGCAAGCTGATTGATGCCATCTTTGGCGAAAAGTGCGAGCCCAACCTGATTCAGCCCACTTTTGTCACCGACTATCCCATCGAGATGTCGCCCCTTTGTAAGCGTCACCGTGAGAACCCCAATCTAACCGAGCGTTTCGAGCTCTTTGTCAACGGCAAGGAGCTGGCTAACGCATATAGCGAGCTGAACGACCCCATCGACCAGCTGGGTCGTTTCCAAGAGCAGCTGCGCCTGAGCGAGAAGGGCGACGACGAGGCTATGTTTATCGATATGGACTTTGTGCGTGCGTTGGAGTTCGGCATGCCTCCCACCTCCGGCATGGGCATGGGTATCGACCGTCTGGTGATGATGATGACTGGCGAGCAGAGCATTCAGGATGTTTTGCTCTTCCCCCAGATGAAGCCCGAAAAGAAGGCTGCGATGACCAGCGACGAGGAATTTGTCAACCACGGTGTGGCAGCCGAATGGGTACCCGTGCTGCGTAAAGCTGGCATCAACACCCTGGCACAGCTGAAAGAGGCCAACGCCAACAAACTGTTCAACGACCTCAACGGCCTCCGCAAGAAGAACAAACTGGAGATTGCCCCGCTGAAAAAAGAGGATCTTGACAAGTGGATTGCTGGAGAATAGCAAGGAGGTGGCTATGAAGGTCAAGCAGTTTGTCTTTAACCATTTCATGGAGAATTGTTTTGTGGTGTGGGACGAGGCGAGCAAGGAGGCGTCGGTGATTGACCCCGGTGCCTACGGTGCCTATGAGGTAGAGGAGTTGGTGCAGTTTGTTGAGAAAAACGGGCTGACCCTGACACATGTGCTGCTAACCCATGCCCACATCGACCATATTGCTGGATTGAAACAGGTGTGCGAGCATTTCAACCTACCTGTGACGCTACATGCCGACGGATTGAAACTGCTTGGCCAAGCTGAGGTTTATGGCTCGGTAATGCGGTTTGACCAGGTAGCCAATATGAGTGACTTGAGGACGGTGTTGATAAATGATGGCGACAGAGTAGGGCCTTTTGAGTGCCGCTATGTACCTGGCCATTGTCCTGGCAGCATGGCGTTTGTGTTACATGAGGAGCGGATGGTCTTTACGGGCGATGCCCTCTTTCGTGGAAGCATCGGACGCACCGACCTGCCGGGTGGCAACTATGACCAGCTGATTAAGAGCATCCGTACACAAATTCTCACCCTCGATGACCTTTATGAGGTGCTGCCCGGACATGGCGATACCACCTCGGTGGGAGAAGAGAAGATGTATAATGGTTTCCTACAGTAGATGAAGAGACTATGACTGTTGTGAGTCCGCGAATAGAAGCATCGTGGTTAGAGGTGCTGAGGCCGCAGTTTGAGGCCCCCTATTTTGCTAAGCTGAAAGAGTTTTTGATTGCCGAACGGCAGCAATATGTGTGTTATCCCAAGGGGAGTGATATCTTTGCTGCTTTCGACCGCACACCTTTTGACAAGGTGAAGGTGGTAATCTTGGGACAAGACCCTTACCATGAACCCGAACAGGCACATGGTCTTTGTTTCTCTGTGAGACAGGGTGTTGCCGTGCCCCCTTCGCTGGTGAATATCATCAAAGAAATCAATTCGGACTTAGGCACTCAGATACCGCTGACCTGCGGCGACCTCTCCCATTGGGCTGACCAAGGCGTGCTGTTGCTCAACGCCACTTTAACCGTGCGGGCCCACCAAGCAGGCTCGCACCAACATCACGGTTGGGAGCAGTTTACCGATGCAGCCATACAAGCGCTCAACCAGTATCGGCAGGGTATTGTCTTTTTGCTTTGGGGCAGTTTCGCCATCAGCAAGGCTCAGTTTATCGATCGGACAAAACATTATGTGCTCACGGCTCCCCATCCATCGCCTTTGTCGGCCTATAGGGGCTTCTTTGGCTGTAGGCATTTCTCGCAATGCAATGCCATCCTGATGAAGGAGGGAAAAGAGCCTATAAGGTGGGAAGAGATAGGGTGAGGCTTTAGAAATTAAAGGTGGCCCCTGCCGACCATAGGAGGGGCAGCTGGTTAACTCGGGTGAAGGTAAGCCTATTGAAATAGAATATGTTGTTGCGGTTATAAAGATTGGTAACGCTGAAATTGAGGTCCAGAATGGAGCGTTTGCCTATAGAGAAACGTCGTTTGGCGCTGAGGTCGAGGCGGTGGTAATTGGGAAGGCGACCCCCATATAGTGGACCATAAGCCACGCCGTAGTCACCGTTGACGGTAGGATAGTCGGTACGGATACCATCGGTAAAAGTCACGTTTTCATACATGCCTTGGGTCTGAGTGTAGGGGAATCCACTACCATAGCTCCAACGTCCGCTAATTTCCCATTGGTGGGTCTCGCCCAACCGGACGGTGGTGAGGATATTTATGGTGTGGCGGCGGTCGTAGTGAGGTGTGTAGGTTTGGACTTCATCGGAACGCAACACCCAGCCCAACGAATAGGTTGCCCACAGATAGAGCCAGTCGATGTCGTAGTTAATGCTGAAATCAGAACCAAAGGCCATTCCGCTCTCGATGAGATAGTCGGTGAGGTAGTATTCGGGCTTTTCATACGCACCCCCCTGCCGATAGGCACCGTCGGAGGCATCGAACATCTTGTTTCGGTTGGAGTTGAGCAGCTGGCTGAAATTCTTGAAGTAGAGCTCGCCATTGAAGCTGAGGTGGTTGGAGAAATCATACTCTGCACCCACAATGAGGTGTTGGGAGCGCTGGATGGTGCTGGTGACTTCGTTGCCCCGGAAGGTAGAGGGGATTTTCAGTTCGCCAGAGCCAGTAAGGAATCCATTGAAAAGGTTGACGATGTCGTTGTCGGAACGGGCATCAAGAAAAATCTGGCTATAAAGGCCTGCGGCCAATTTCAGTCGGAACTTGTCTGTGGCGTTGTATTTGGCCGAGAGGCGGGGCTCAAGGCTGCTGGTACTAAGGGAAGCATAGTAGATGTATCGTAGGCCTGGGTCAATAAGCCATTTGCCAGCAGTAACCTTGTAGGTCATATAGGCCGAGAGGTTGTTGGTGTTCTCATTTTGACGTGCCGGCACCCCATAGCTGTTGGTAAACTGATAATCGGTGGAATAGAGTTCCATAGAGAAACCATAGCGGAGGCGGTTGGAACCGATGAAATTGGTGATGTCCAGCCCCATATTAACACCACTTATGGTGCTGTATTTGTCATCGGCGGTGGAGTCGGAGAGGGAGATGCCGTAATCAGAGTAGGCAACATGTCCTTCGAGGATGGAACTGGAGCCAGTAACCAGCATGAAGTTGGTGCCGATGCCGTAGTTTTGCCAATGGTAGTCGGCCAGCGACTGATAGCCATTCACCACATCGTCGAACCGGAAACCGAAGAAGTTAATCTTGCTGCCGGTGCCGGAGTTGATGGAGAGTTTGCCATAGAGGTCGAGGAAATCGAAGGGGAGCCCGCCTTGGATATATGGATAGATAGCCTTGGAAGTCTTGGAAAGATAGGAGTTCTTAGCCGAGAGGAGGTAGGTAATGGTGCTGGGGCTGTTGGCTTTTTCCTTTTTGAGAGGGCCCTCAAGAAGGAGGTTGGCACCAAAAGTGTTGAGTCCTATTTTGCCGGAATGACGTTTTTTGTTGCCGTCGCGGGTGGTGATGTCCATGACAGAAGAGAGCCGGCCGCCATATTCGGCTCCGAAGCCGCCACTATAGATGTCGGCATTGAGGATGACATCGGTTTCAAAGATGGAGTAGAGACCGATGGAGTGGAATGGGTTGTATACAATCATGCCGTCGAGGAGGCAGAGATTCTGTATCATAGATCCACCGCGGATGTAGAGCTGGCCACCCTGGTCGCCGGTGGAGTTGATGCCGGGGAGCACCTGAAGGTATTGTGCCAAGTCGGCGGTACCGCCAATGGCAGGCATTTGCTGAATTTGCGATGCGGTGATTTTCTCCACGGAGACTTGTGTCTGTAGTTTGCGTTCCTCCATGCGATTGTCCGAGATGGTGACAGCCTTGAGCATCTTGGCTTGCGCCTTGAGGGCAATATTGCGGGTGACGGTCTCGCCTTTCTTGATGGTGATCTCTTCGGTATATTCTTGATAACCAACAAAGCGAATGCGCAGGGTGTAGGTTCCCGGGGGCATTTTGTTGATGAGGAAGAAACCGTTGATGTCGGTAGCATTGCCATAGCGGGTGCCGTCGAGTACTACATTGGCAAAGGGAATTGCCTCACCGGACTCGTCTTCGGTAAGCACGCCCTTGATGGTTTGGGCTTGCATGGCTGCACAACAGCAAAGAAAGAGGAGGAGAACTATTTTTTTCATGAAGAAAGTCTAATGTATAATTTTGAAGATTAATTCTTTGAGGATTTCACCATCGGTGACGGTGTTGGCGTTGCGGATGCCTTTCGAGCGGAGGTCGGCATCGTTGATATAGCTGATGCATGAAGCCAGCTTGCCAAGGGAATAGTTGCTTGCTGCGGTGGCGTAGTCGCGCACAAAGTAGGGATTAACTTTCAGGGCAGAGGCAGCGCTGCTTTGGCTCTTATCTTCGAGCTGGTGATAGATCATGATTTTGATTAAATAGTTGTAGAGGGTGGGCAGTATCATCTGGATTGGGTTCTCCTTAGGGTTGGCGGCAAAGTGGTTGATGATGCGGTTGCATTGCACCACGTTACGCGTGCCGATAGCCTTTTGTAGCTCAAAGATGTTGTATTCCTTGCTGATGCCTATTTCGCGTTCGATGATGTCCTCGTTGATTGTGTCACCTTCCTGAAGGGAGATGAAGACCTTGGCCAGTTCGTTGGTAATTTTGCCGAGGTCGTTGCCGATGTGTTCGGCTATCAGCATCGAGCCTCGTTGGGTGATGCTGTATCCATGCTGGTTGACATAGGCTCCAATCCAGTCGGGCACTTCGTAGTCGCGCAGTTTAGCATGCTCGCAGATGCCGCCCACTTTGGCAATGGCTTTGTAGGCGGCAGAGCGTTTGTCCAATTTTTTGTGGCGGTAGCAGAAAACCAACAGGGTTTGCGGTTGGGGAGAGTCGAGGTATTTGGGCAATAGTTCCCACTCCGGGGAGTCAATGTCTTGGGCTTCTTTCACGAGGACTAAGCGCACGGGCGACATCATGGGGAATTGTTGAGCCAATGAGATGACCGAACGCATGGTAACATCACGACCATAAACCACCGTCATGTCAAAATCGCTGAAGCCGGGGTCGATGACATTCTTTTCGAAATAGTCTGAGATGATGTCGATGTAGTAATTCTCCTCACCAGTTAGGAGGTAGACGGGAAGGTATTTGCCTTCCTTGAGACTGTCTATGAGTTGTTTGTCGGTTAAAACCATCGTACCAGAGCTTGGCGGCGAAAGATTAAATTATTCCCTCGCGCGCGTTTATAATAAAATGCAAAGGTACAATATTTTTTTTAAATTGAGATTTTTTTTTCTGAGCAACCAGGATGAAGGTGTGGCTGTTATTGTAGAACTCTTCTGATAAAGTGGAGTTTGTGGGTCAACTGGTGGTCGGCAGGGTTGCGGTTGAGACTTCCGCGGGGACTGTCGTTGACGATGCCCTGAGGGGTGAGACTGTCTATGCGCACTTCTCCGTGGGCATGGATGATGTGGCCGTCGCCAAGGTAGATGCCCACATGGGTGATGTGTCCTTGCTCATTGCTGAAGAAACAAAGGTCATCGCAGCGTGCCTCCTCCAGCGAGGGAACGGGGCTGCCTTGCGTGGCCTGTTGTGAGGCGTCGCGCAGCAACCTTATGCCGCAGGCTTTGAAACAAACCTGCGTCAGCCCTGAGCAGTCGATGCCCATGGCCGTGCGGCCACCCCAAAGATAGGGGGCCCCTAGATATCTTTCTTTCGCAATCAGGCTGGGGGAGCTGGCAGGACCCTGCAGCGTGTCTTCGTGGACGAAAGGGCTTTCTGAATCCTGAACAGAGGGCCTTATTTCCGCTATCGGTTCCCATTGCTTGTTGTCAATCCACCCTTCATAACCGTCGTAATGACAACGTATTCGGGCCCAGTTGTGCTGTTTTTCAAGAATGTCGAAGGTGTCCCCCAGCAGGAGTTGGTTGACCATTTCTGCTCGGTCGGAAGGCTCTGAACGCATGGGTACGGCAGGTAGGAAACAGCGGGCTTGCATCGTTTGTGTTTTCTTGAAGAGATTCTCTGTTAATATAGTAGGTTTGGAACGGTAATCATAATTTCCCTCGCTCAACCGAGAGCACGATGCGCTCGATGAGGTTGTCTTCTTTGTTGTTTTTGGGGTCGTAGGTGGCCTTGAGGTTGTATCCGAAGAGGCGGGCGAAAGTCTGGTAGACACCAGCGCGTAGCTTGCCTCGTAGCTCGTTGACCAGCACGTATGACGTGCGTCCCGTCTCGCGGTCGATGAGTTTCAGCAGCACCTTGCCTTGCGAGATGGTGCAATCTTTCAGCTCGTCGCTGTAGTCGGCCAGCAGTTCCTTCTCTGCAGCCTTGATGGCCTCTTTACGTTGTTTCTTGGGCAGGCTTGCCACCTGGCGCTCCAGCACGTCAAGCCGCTGCTTGCCGATCTTGGCGTAGGGTAGCATCTTTTTCACGTTGCGGATGAGTTTTTGATTTTTGCGTATTTCCTGCTGTGTGAGTAGCGAGCCTGATTCAAGAATACTAACCTCCTTGAGGTGGTAGTAGGGTATCGTGTCGCCGTCGAGGATGGCACCAAAACGCACCTTACGTTCGCCAACAGTCTGTCCCAGAATGGGGATGGCTGTCGATAGCAAAGCCAGAAAGAGGGTGATGAAAAGGATTCTTTTCATGATAGTCTTCATATTTTTCTGCAATAACTCAAAAATGTCATTTTTATTTTGTATTTTTGCAGCATGAAAAATACATTGGCTGATTTTAACTTTTTTTACAGCATTCTCCGCCCTTTGGTGGATTATGGCACCTACAATCACTACCGTTCCGTCACCATCAAGGGCAGGGAGAACCTGCCCCAGCACGACGCTTATATCTTAGCCCCCTGTCACCAAAACGCCCTCATGGACGCTCTGCTCATCCTGCTCATCCATCCCCGGCCGATAGCCTTCTTGGCGCGTGCCGATATCTTTCAGAAGAAGGCTCAGGCCAAGGCTCTTAATTTCTTGCGCATAGGCCCTGTCTACCGCATCCGCGACGGCCGTGACAACCTATCCCGCAACGATCAGGTTTTCAAGAATTCCCGAGAGGTTTTGGAGAAGGGTGTTCCCCTTTGTTTGATGGCAGAAGGCACCCACAACGACAAGCATCAGATGCTGCCCTTGGTCAAAGGTATGTTCCGTATTGCCTGTGGTACGCAGAAAGAGTTGGGCGACAAACCATTGTATATTGTCCCTGTGGGTTTGGACTACGACCACTACGAGGACCTTTATCACAACGTCTGCATCAATATAGGAAAACCCATCGACGTGCGTCCCTTTATGGCAGAGTATGAGAGCAATGAGCCCGTGGCGTTGAACCAAATGCGACAGGCTTTGGCCGAAGGTTTGGGTCAGCAGATGCACAACGTCCTCGCTAATGAACACTATGACGACGAATATGCATACTGCCATCTGAAGACGCAGGAAACCCTCAAGGAACTGAAGTTGAAAAACAATCCTTGGGGACGATTCATGGCGCGCAAGCATATCAGCCAGCAGCTGGCCCAACTGACCGAGGAGGACAAGTTGCCGCTATATGCCCAGGGTGCTGCCTTTGCTGCCGAACAGAAGCAAAAGGGAGTACCTTTGTGGTTTGCCTCAAAAGGGTGGACAAGAGGGAAATCCTTGCTGGCCTTGTTGGCGGTGGCCTTCACGGTATGGGCCATTGCCCCAATTTGGAAATACTGGCTGTTGAGCAATCTGATAGTTTATTTGCCCACACATCTCATCACCAAATACAAGATTAAAGATCCTCAGTTCCGCAGCTCGGTGAATTTTGGCATCAGGCTCTTCGCCACTTTCCTTTACATGCTGATAACTTTCATTGTGTTTATTTGCTGCAAAGGATTCTGGACGGCTCTTGGGGTGCTGCTGCTCGGCTTCGTTAGCATCCATGTCACGCCGAGGATATTCATCCTTCTGCGTGACGTATGGTATGGGATGAAGGGCTGAGTCGCCAATCCGTTCACTCGGCAACTGTGCTTCAGGCCAACGCTTCTACGCTATCTCGGGTGGAAGGCAAAAATGCATGGGGTGCAGTTGCCCCACCTCGATGGTCTTGAGTAGCTGAAACATACCTCGTAGCATCTCTTGCTCTAATCGGGGGTCTACGGGGAACATGGCATGGTCTAACCTCGGGAAGTCTTTCTTTATTTCGCGCAGGGTGGAGAGGAACAGTTTTTCCATCTGGTCAAGCGATACCTTCACGCGGTCGGCATCGGGGTGGTCGGGGTCGGTGAAATACCAGTTGTTGTTGTCGCCTGCATGGTAGTAGGTGGTACCGTCGCGGAGCTGGGTTACGGTGCTCACACCCACGTCGGTGGAGTGGTAGACATGAAGCGCAAAATAGGGCGTTTCCACTACATCGCCAAAGCGTAGGATGGGTTGGGTGTGCGACTTGCCCAGCCGCCGCCTAACGGTGTCGTAAGAGGGAAGCAGATGCCATTTGTTGTGCTCCTGGCACCATTGTGGAATGATGGGATTGTAGTGGTCCTGATGGAAGTGTGAAATGACAAAATAGACTTCTTTCTCCTGCTGAATGGATTCCTCCAGCAGTTTGTTCAGCCTCCCGTGGGGGTCTTGCCAAAAGTCATACACAATCAGAAAAGCTTCTTCTGAGAGGGCAAAGCAGCTGTGGTAGATATAGGTTAAAGCCATTTGGATTACGCTTTCTTAGGAATAAAGCTTCTTGGGGGTGAAATCAATCATGATGGATTGTTCGTCGAAGTGGATGTCCTGCAGGGTGATGTTGGAGAACATAGGCGACAAATTGGGATTGTTGCCGAGGCTGAGCAGCAGTTTGTTGCCCTCCATCAGCTCCACCATGTTATTGGCGGCGGGGTTTTGGCTCTTGGCCTGGTTGATGGCTGCCCGTAGCATATACTCGATGCCGGCACCGCCACCAAAAGAGAGAATGACATCCGAACCACGCACCCCTTCGACGGTAATGTCAAGTCCCACAGAGCCCATCAGGGGTACTTTATGGGTGATACGGACTGTGTGGGGGCCGCCAAAACACATAGGTAGTTCTTTGCCGGACTTTTCGGAAATCATGTTTTCTACTTCGGAGTAAGTCAGTTTCAGTTGCATGGAGTTCTATTTTTATGTATTATTTATTATTCATTGTGGTAAGGCTCATGGTGTAGGATGGTGAAGGCTCGATACAGTTGCTCGACAAAAAATAGGCGCACCATCTGATGGTTGAAAGTCATCTGCGAGAGCGATATTTTGTCGTGGGCAGCAGCATACACACTTGGGGCAAACCCATAGGCGCCTCCCACTACAAAAACCAACCAACGCACACCAGCATTCATCTGTTTTTGTAGATATTGCGAAAAACCTACCGAGGTGTGCTCCTTGCCGTGCTCGTCGAGGAGGACAATCCGGTCGGCACCCTCCAGTTTCTTGAGCAACAACACGGCTTCTCTCTCCTTGATGTCGTCGGGCGAAGTGCCCTTGGGAACCTTGAGAGCCGGAATCACTTCGAGGTTGAAATTGACATAGTGTTTGAGCCGTTTGCAATATTCGTTAATGCCTTCTTGCAGGTAGGCAATGTCGGTCTTGGAGATAACCAGTAGGGTGATGTTCATTACGATTTACAGATAATAGGGTTGTGTTAATCTTCTCTTACACAATGGTTAGTTGAATAAAAGGTGCTATGGGTCGCAAGAGGGCACAGGACGAACGCAACAGGATGTTCAGCAGCCGCGAAGGGATAGCCTTCATGCCTGAGCGGTGGGTGTTGTAAAACCCGTTGGACACCGATACCTTGGCACCATGGGGTGTAAGAAGTTCCTGATAGGCCGATAGGGGCAGTATGCGCTCTGTCCAGCTACCAGTAGCTGGGTCGCACGTGTTGTAAGGGTCGTTGTTGGCAAAGGGCGTGTTGGAACGGACGGCTTCCAATAGGTCTCCGTATTGAAGTCCGCGGGTGTGCTGCGCCCAGTAGTCAAGCTGTTCGAAGGAGAGGTTGGGCATGTGCTCAGCAAGATATCGCCGACGCAAATGATAAAAGCCTGGTTGCCCACCATGGCCTTGTTCGTCAGCAACCATAATCTTGTGTAGGCGATGGACGACAAGGGGGTTGTAGGGGGTAGAGCCCGTGGTGAAAATCATAGGCATCGGGTGGATGGCATAGAGCTCATCAAAGAAAGTGTCCAAACGGTAGATGTGTTCGATGACATCCATGCCCAAGAGCCCATCGGGACAGGTGTGGTGCTGTCGGCACCATTCCCCAAGGGCGGCAGCATCGCCCTGCAGGATGATGTCGGGGCCATAGCCCAGCTGTTGCTTGATGGCATGGATGGTTTCAACTGCCTGTGGGTTGTAGTCAATATAGATAACCGTGCCGAAACCACGCTGTTTCAAAAGGCAGGAGAGGAAACCATGACCACCCCCATAATCCACCACGGTGAGACTTTCTGGTGTCCGCTGCAGGATGGATAGTAGCTGGGTAATGCAACGGTTGTAAATGTCGAGGTAGTAATCCAGGTGTGGCAGCAGACGCAGAATATATGTGCGACTATAATCGCTAATGGCGAGGGCAGAATAATCTATATGGCGTAGGTCGTCGGCAATCATAGTTTTCTTTCGGGTTTTGTGTAAACGGGTTCTCGGGCCTTTTCCTTGTTTTTCGGTAGCGCTACTACTTGATAACGCTACATTTTTCTTAGCAGGATTCGTATGAGGGGATTAGCATAACGTGTGAGTTGGTAGTAGGTGACGGGTTGTGCACCATATAGGCTGTAGGAGTAAGCTATACTGGGCACCATGCTGCCCTCAAAATCAAAACTTTGGGTTTGAGTGGCCAACTGTTGGATAATATGCCAGAAGAGTAGGGGGGAGGCCCCGCCCAAGTGACCTTGGGGGTGGAGGGCCGAGAGGAGTGCGTATGCGCAATGGCTGTCAAAAGCCACAAAACGAGCGGCGCGCAGGGTGCCGTCGTCATCGTTCAGTCCCAAGAGAATGCCTTGTCCTCGTTGCAGGGCGGTAGTGATTATTCGAGTCATAAACTCCTCCGACAGGAGGTCTTTCTCGCCACGCGACTGCCAATACTGGGTGTGGAACTTGGTGAACGTGGCGGGTGTGAGGTCGGTGGGATGCAGCAGGCTTTCGCAATGGCGTATCTGGCGTTGCCGGTGGCGTTTGTCAAAACGGGCGAAAACTTCGTCGGGATGGCTGATATCCTCTATGCGGTAGGTGACCCGCTGAGCAATCCGATAACCTTTCCAGTCGTCGAGTGAGGTAATGGTGGGGCCAAAATTCTGGTTGAAGAGGGTGAGGCGGAGTGAGGCGAAATGCTTAACCAGTTGCTGCGTGGCTTCGGCAATATTGACATCAGCACGATACCAGGGACCGTTGTATTGGGTCAGCTGTGGCTGTAGGACATAGCGCAGCCCCATCTTTGAACCGATGAGGTAGGGCATGGCAGCGGTGATGTGGCCTTGTGTGTCTCGCGCCAGGGCAACATCCCATTGTTTGCCGCTACACACCGTGTCCATCCACCAATATTGCAGAAACAGAGGGATGTTGTGTCCCTCTGTTTTGCATAAAGTCCTATATTCTTCTTTGTTGTTCAATAAATTCTCTGTCGCTTGAAAGGAAAAAGCTGAGCGTCCTCAGTTATTGCATGGTCACCGTCACTCGGTTGTTGGCCGAGCGGCCGCTGAGGGTATTGTTGTCGCCTACCGGGTCGTCCTCGCCTTTGGCAATAACCTCTATGCGGTGCTCTTGAATACCGCGTTTGATGAGGGCTTTCTTAACCTCCACGGCGCGTTGGCGCGAGAGGCCCATGTTGTAAGCTTCGGTGCCCACGTTGTCGCAGTAGCCCACCAGCAGTACTTCGAGGTTCTTTTCCTGTTTCATGTAGTTGGCCAGGTCGTCAAGTTCGGCGGTGTAGGAAGGCTGGATGGTAGCATCGTTCGAGAAGAACTTGATCTCTGCAAAGGAACGTGCATTCTTAGCTGCGCTGGGCAAGAGGTCGATTTTCTTGGAGCTGAAGTCGCAGATAAGGCCCACCCGTATTAATTCGTCCTCGGGCTGAGGCTCGTTGTAGTAGTCCTCGTCTTTCCAGTAGCGCCAGTCAATCTCGGCCACCTTATAAGAGATTTTGTTCTTCATCTCCAGCTCTATCAGGATGTCGCGGAAATAGTCGAGTGAGATGAGTGCCTCCATCTGTGCTTTGACAACCAGCTCGTCGCGCAATTCCTGGTCGGTGATAGCGGGGTTGATGGCAAAGACGGCGCACATGTGCATAGGAATACGTCCTGCACTCTGTAGGTAGTCCATGACGGGGTCGAATTTGCCCCAGTCACGGTCGCTGTCGCGCTTCCATTTCAACTGACGGAAGTTGTTGTAGTTGTAGTCGATGAAATAGAAGGTCTTGCCGTCGAAAGCGGTAAATTTCCACACCGTGTCATAGGCCGACTCGCGCACCTTGTGCTTGCCGGCAGGGTCGATGATGGGTTCTACCTTTTTGCCTTTCTTGGCATTGGGCATGGTGACCTGCTCGTACAGGCCGCCGGGTGTGGGGGTCCAGTTGGTGTCGGTTGAGTTGCGCAGCCACAGGCGTTTGTTTTGGCCTTCGCGGGCAATCTCGGTGGTTTGTTTCTTCTTCAGATACTGGGCTTGGACATTGGCGGCAGGGAGGATAACCATGGCCGCCAACAAAATTATAAAGAGGCGTCTTTTCATCGTGTGTGAGTTTTCTTTTTCCTTAGGGTAACGCAGAAAAATGTTTTTTATTGCTGTGGGTCTGTAATAGTTCCATTTTCGCAAACCAACAGGCGCGACTGGTACTTGTCTATCATCATAAAGTCATGTGAGGAAATCAGCATGGTGGTGCCGGTTTGCTTGTTGATGTTGACCAGCAACTCCATGATGTCCGACGAGGTGTTGGGGTCGAGGTTACCTGTGGGTTCGTCGGCAAGGATAAGGCTGGGGTTGTTGATGAGTGCGCGGGCAATGCCTACACGTTGCTGCTCGCCTTCCGAGAGGTTGAACACGCGGGCTTCGGCTTTGTCGGCTATGCCTACGGCGTGAAGGGTTTTGGCTATCTGGGGCTCGATGTCGGCGTGTTTCCAACCTGTGGCACGCAGGACAAAGGCCAGGTTGTCATGCACGTTGCGGTCTTTCAGTAGGCGGAAGTTCTGGAACACAATGCCTATCTGGCGGCGCAGCGTGGGAATTTGGCGGTGTTTGAGGTGCACCAAGTCAAAGCCGCACACCTGGGCTTCCCCGGCATCAATGGCGCGGTCGGCATAGAGTGTGCGCAGCAGGGAGGTCTTGCCGGCACCGCTCTTGCCAATGAGGTAGACAAATTCACCCGCATTGATGCTGAGGTTCACATGGGTCAGTAGCGGTCCCTCTTCATGGCTGATAGTGACATCCTTGAGCGATATGATGGGAGTATTCATAAATTCAAAATTTCAAATTGCAAAAGTACTACTTTTTTTCTATTCTTAATATAGATTTATATTTTTTTTTACACCAAGGTGTGTTGAAGCTACCCTCTCGACCAAAATTTGGGCACGAAGAGGATGAGCAGCGTCAGGCATTCGAGGCGGCCTAAAATCATCAGGAAGGTGCAGATTATCTTGCCCGCTATGGTGAAAGCGGCATAGCAGCCAAAGCCTCCGCTTGTGCCAAGTCCGGGACCATAACCTGTGATGCAGGCAATGGTGGCTCCAATGGATTCGGTGGCGTTGATGCCGCTGAGCATCAGCAGCATGATGCCCACAAAGATGACGACAGCATACACCAGGAAGATGACCATGACGTTGGTGATAATCTCTTCGGAGACAGGCTTTTTGTTCAGGCGCACCGGATTGACCGAACGTGGATGAAGCCGGTCGCGGAGGATTTTGCGCACGTTGCGGATGAGGATAAGCACACGCATGGCCTTCAGTCCGCCCGTGGTCGAACCGGCCATGCCGCCACAGAGCGACAACACCACAAAAAGAAACGTGATGGGCACCCACCACGCCGAGGTGTCGGCTACGAGCGAGCCTGTGGTGGTGAGCACGCTGATTGTCTGCACAACCCCACAGCGGATGGCATCGGGTAAGGCATAATCCATCTTGATGGCCAATGCCAGGATGACGAAGAGGGCTCCCAGTAGAAAGGTGACCAGATAGGAGGCCAATTGGTCGAACTTATTGCGCAGGCGGTCCCATTGGAGGGTGAGGAAGTAGTAGAGCATGGAGAAATTGATGCCGCTGAGGAGCATCGCGGCGGCGATGACATACTGCTGCAGGTGGGTGAGGTGCCCCAGGCTGTTGTTGTAGATGGAAAAACCGCCCGAGGAGATATTGGTAAAGGTGATGTTGACGGCATCCCAGATGTGGAGCCCCGTCTTCCACAGGATGAAGATGAAGAGGAGGGTCAGGAAGATGTATATACCCAAGGTGTGGCGCACGGTGGCACCCATCGAGGTGGTCTGCTTGCCGGTGTTGTCGGCCCCAGAGGCCTCGGCGGTGTAGAGGCTGTATTTGTTGATGCCCATCGAGGGTACCAATGCCAGCACCAACAATACGATGCCGAAACCGCCAAACCATTGTGTCATGCTGCGCCAAAGCAGGATGGAGGCGGGCAACCATTCCACGGCTGAAAAGATGGTGGCTCCCGTGGAGGTGGTGCCCGAGGCCGACTCAAAAAGGGCGTCGGCAAACGAGGTGGTAACGCCTGTGGCCAGATAAGGCAGCGTGCCGAAGAGCGAGGTGACCACCCACATGATCACCACCAGCAGGTAGGCCATCCGCTTGTCGGTAATGCGACGGGCTTCGTGGTAGCTCACCGTCAGGAACAGGCCTACGTTGAAGGTGAAAAGCCCCGAAACCGTAATGGCTGGCCAGGTGCCGTCGGCAAAATGAAATGCAGGTATCAGGCAGGAGAGGATGAGCCCCCCTTCTACCATCAGTATAATGCCGAGGAAACGTAGTATGTACTTAATTTGAGCGATAGTTATTTGTTGTTTTTGGGGTTTATGTTTTTTGGGTTTATCCTCGCTTCCAATAGGCGGGCGAGATGACGGCAATGAGGGCAAAGAGTTCTATTCGTCCCGCTACCATCAAGGTGACTAAGGTCCATTTGGCAAAATGAGGTAGTATGCTGTAGTCGAGGTTGCCTCCCAGGTTGTTGATAAGAGGAGAGGGTCCCAGGTTGCTGATGTTGGCGGCAGCCATACAAATGGAGTCGGGTATGTCGCATCCACATAGGGTTAGCACAAAGGCCCCTATGATGATGAAGGCAATATAGAGGAACACAAAGGCAAAAATCTTGTTGATATAGTCTTCCTCCACCACCTTGTGGTTGACCTTCACGCACGTGACGGCATTCGGGTGAATCATGTGGGTGAAATAGTTGCCGATGTATTTGTAAAGGGTGATGACTCGCAATATTTTGATGCCGCCACCTGTCGAACCCGCCGAGGCTCCCATCAGGATGATGAGGAAGGTGAGCACGCTGACCACGAAGGACCAATGCTGTGGTTTGGGCAGATAAAATCCGCAGGACGACATGCTGGAGGCTACATGGAATATGCTGTAGCGCAGCGAGGTGCGAAAATCGTTGCCAGCCGTGGTGAAGGCGATGGTGCTCATCGTGGCCACCACAAAGAAGATGCCCAGATAGGTCCACAGCTCTTCGTCGCGCCCATATTGGCGCCACTTGAAGGTGAATAGGTAGTAGAGTTGTGCCAGGCTGATGCCGCTCAGTATCATGAAGGCTGTCACCACAATGAGGCCCCCGTCGCTCAGCGTCACCAGTCCCATGCTGTGGGGCACGAACCCTCCCGTCGAGACCGTGCTGAAAGCAAGGCAGAGCGACTCGAAGACCGAGGTGCCGTTGGCCAGCAACAACGCCATCATGATCACGGTTAGGATGATGTAGATGGTGAATAGCCGCGAAACACTCTTCGACAGGTGGGGGTGCAGCTTGCGCTGGCGCGTGCCCGAGAATTCGGCTTCGTAAAGCTGTTCGCCCCCTATGCCCAGTTTGCGCAGAATGGCAACGGCAAAGAGCATGAATCCCATGCCGCCAATCCATTGGGTGAACGAGCGGTACACCAGAAGGCTCTGCGGCAGCTCTTCCGGTCGCGAGAGGATGGAGGAACCCGTTGTGGTGAAGCCGCTCACCGACTCGAAGACGGCGTCGGTAAAGGAGCCTATGCAGCCCGAGAAAAGGTAGGGGATGGTGCCGCTGAAGGGAATGGCCAGCCACACAAACGAGGTGAACCAATAGCTCTCCGACTCCTTGAGGTCGAAGGTGGCTTTGCGTCCCACAAAGTTGCGTAGAAAAAGCCCCAGCATCAGTATCAGCATGGCCGAAATGACTATCGAAAACTGGGCACCGTCCTGATAGAGGAGCGACACGGCCAGCGGTAGCGCCATGCAGAGGGCCATATAGATGAGCAGCATGCCGGTGAGCCGCGCAATCAGTCGGAAATTAAACTTGCGCAGTCCCAGCCGCTCTGCGGGCCATTCGTCTATTTTGGTGTGTGGGGGCAAGGGTGTCGGGGTGGGGTTAGTCAAACAGTTTTGCTACTTGGTCCATCACCTTGGGCAGAGCGAAGACGATGACTTTGTCCTTGGGTTGTATCTGAGTGTCGCGGGTGGGCAGGATGCTCTGGTTGCCGCGGATGATGCCTCCGATGGTAGAGCCCTGGGGCAGGGTGAGCTCGCGAATGGTGTGGCGGGTGGCGGGGGCATGCTTCGACACGTTGAACTCCATCAGCTCGGCATTGGTGCCGCTGAGCCATTTGCTGCGCACGGCATCGCCCTTAACGATAAAGCGCGAGATATAGCTGGCCGTGATGAGTTTTTTGTTGATGATGGTGTCGATGCCGATGTCCTGCGAGAGACTGATGAAGCCTGTGTTTTCCACCAAGGCAATGGTGCGGTGCACGCCCAGTTTCTTGGCATGCAGGCAGGTGAGGATGTTGGTCTCCGACGAGTCCGTCACCGATATGAAGGCGTCGGTGTTTTGCAGCCCTTCCTCTTTCAGCAGCTCTATGTCGGTGGCATCGCCGTTGATGATGAGCGACCTGTTGAGCAGGTTGGCGGCTTCGTCGCAGCGTGCCTTCGACTCCTCAAAAAGGGTGATGTGTATCTTGTCCTCCAGGGTCTGTGCGGCAAAACGGCCTATGCGTCCAGCTCCCACAATCATGGCCTTGCCGATGCTCACCTCGGTCTTGCCGGCCACGCGTTTGATGGTGTCAAACTGGTTGGGGCGGCTGATGAGGTACACCAGGTCGCCCTGTTGGAAGGTTGTGTCGAGGTGTGGAAAAATGGTCTGCCCATTGCGCAGCAGGGCCACGATGCGCACCTGCAGGGTGTTGTAGTTCTGCACCAGCTCCTTCACGCTGTGGTTCACCACCGGCGAGTCGGCCTCAAGGTGGATGAGGTACATGGTCAGCAGCCCGCTCGAGAAATCAAAAAACTCGGTGGCTACGGAGTTGTTGATGAGGTTGGTAATCTCCTTGGCGGCAATCCGTTCGGGACAAACCATCTCGTCCACTCCCAGGTCGCGAAACATGTCGCGGTGCTTGGGATAGAGCAGCTCGGTGTTGCTGATGCGGGCCACGGTTTTTTTTGCGCCCAGCTTGCTGGCCAGCACGCAGCTCGTCAAGTTGATGCTCTCGTCGTGCAGCACGGCAAGGAAGAGGTCGCAGCTGCCCACACCCGCATCGCCCAGCACCTTCGGCGAGGTGGAGGAACCCGCTATGGTCATCAGGTCGGTCTCCTTCTCTAAGCGTTTCAACAGCTCCGAATTGGGGTCCACAACCGTAATATTGTGGTCCAACTCTGTCAACGATTTGGCGAGGTAAAAGCCAACCTCTCCGTCTCCTGCAATGATTATATTCATCGTTTTCTTATCCTTTTTTCACACAAAAACAAACTGCAAAAGTACAAAAAAAAATCAACATGGTGATTCTTCATTTTCAGTTTGCTCTCCAACACATCATGATTACAGCAAGAACCACCGCCAAACCTAACGACTGATTTGGATTTAACACGAATTACCACGAATTGAACATCGAAAGAAACGAAAACACGAAAATTCAAGCCAAAGCTCTCGCAGAAACCGCAGAAAGTTTGGGCAAGCTAAAGCTTGTTTTTTAACACGAATTACCTGTTGCGGCAGATTTGCAATCTGACGCAAAATACTATAAGGATTTGCAATCCGCAAAGCAATAACTCTCGCAGAAACCGCAGAAAGGTTGGGCAAGCAAAAGCTTGCTCTGATTACGCGGATAAACTCTAATCTATCAACTTTATTGTGCCACGTATCACATGTATTACTCGAATTTGGCAAGCACCTGTTGCGGCAGATTTGCAATCTGACGCAAAATACTATAAGGATTTGCAATCCGCAAAGCAATAACTCTCGCAGAAAACGCAGAAAGGTTGGGCAAGCAAAAGCTTGCTCTGATTACGCGGATATACTATAAACTATCAACTCTCAATAGGGGACTTCTATTAATCACCCCAACGGGGTGTGATATGATTAACACGGTACAAGCCGAAGGCGTAGTGCCGTGACGTTCAGACATCAGAGAACTGCGTCCCAACGGGACGCGACACAGAAAACTAATAAATAGACCACTTTTTATTGCTTGCAATAAAAGTCTCCAATTCTTATCAAATTCAAAAAACGCAATTTGCAAATTCTCTAATTCTCTAATTCTTGACAAATAAAAACTAAACTTTCAACTATCAACTCTAAACTACTATCAACTCTAAACTATCAACTCTCAACTTTCAATAACCAATAACCCATAACCAATAAACATTAATCTTTCAATAACCAATAACCCATAACCAATAACCATTAACACCAATAACCAATCAATATATGAACCCTCAAAAAGTAGTGCATTTTTTTATCTGTTGTTTCAAAATAAATTCGTATCTTTGTAAAGTCAAATAAGATTGTAATATTGTTATAATATATTGAATATTAGAAAACTATATACGTAATAAAAACACATAAACATATCAAAACATGAAAAAAGATAAAGAAATTAAGCTCTACGAAGAGCCAGTGATTAAAGTTGTCAAGTTCACCATTGAGCATGGTTTTGGAGGTTCGTTTGGCGGAGGATCTGAGGGGATGGGAGATGGCTCCGGTATTCCTATCGATGGTGATGATGATGAAATTCCCCTGGGGTCGAATCGTAGCTTTAGTGTTGACCATTCGTTCCAGCGCAGCTTTGACGGCAGTTTTTAACGTTCTACCTCTAAAAATAAGTAAAACATCAATTCAATAAAGCTTTTATAATATGAAAAAACAATTTATTTTCGCCATGACTTTGGCTTTTGGGGCCACAGTCATGACATCCTGCAACAAGGAGGAAATTGAGGTCACTGGTCCTAAAATGTCAATCTCCCTTGAACAGATGGAACAAAGCAATGAAGAAGGAGATAAAACCATCTTCGACCCAACAACAAAGTTGTTTTACTGGGGTACGGGAGACAAATTGATGGTATACGATGGTGATGGCCACAATGTCGTTTACACAGATCAGGGTGCTACTGCAGCATACGACTACAACAACAATACAGTAAGTGGTTCCACCAGATTTGTTGACCTTCAACCATCAAGAGATATAACGGATCAAACCCTCTATACTAACATCGACCTTGAGAGTAGCCACTATTATGCTTTCTATCCCAGCTACTATCTCAACACTGCAGCCTCCAACCCCTCCACAGGTCAATTTGTATTCGACCTTCCCACCAAGCAGGTGATAGACAATAACAAAAATGTAAACAAGATTAAGGAAATGCATCTCACCCGTTTCCCGATGGCTCGTAAAACCACTTCCCATTCGTTTGAGATGAAGAATATGTGCGGTGCCATCCGCTTGAACCTACAGAAAAACGGGACTTCCGTAAAGTCTATCCAGTTCAAGGCTCTCGGTCAGCAACAGGTAAGCGGCACTTTCAACGTTACTTTCAATACCTCGGGCGTACCCCAAATGGCGCAGACCGTTGCCAACAGCACTACCCGTGTTGTGACTCTCGAAATGAACCAGCCTGTTTCAATCGACCAGCAACAGCAATTCTATATTGCCCTGCCTCCGGCCACATATAACGGTTTTGAAATCATCATCACTGATGCGACCAACAAAACGGCCACTATCAAGGTTTCTTCCAACGTGACGATTGCCCGCAACCAAATCCGTCCTCTTACGGTCAGTAATGCCAATTTCACTGGCAGCCGTGCGTTCAAGGACAGTCATGGCAAATTTTCAATCACCAGTACCCAGCAGGTTTACATAGCTCCGGGCAACCTCCAGTGGAACAATCATAACTGGCAGTTCGCCAACGAGCAGTTCGAGACCATGACAACTTTTGACAATTGCGTCAGCAATCCCCAGATGGTTTGGGATGCCCATAATCAGGATATGTTCCACTATAGTCTGTATATGGACAGCATCTATCTCCAAAAATACCAATATGGCTATTGGAATAATAATAAACTTGATATCAGTAGAAGGGTGGAGAATGTGAAGAACAATGATTTCGGCAGAAGTTTTGATATGAACGACTACAATTCCACAGATGTAAACACGATGATTAATCAGCAGGGTAAAGGAGGTTTCTGGTATTACAATAACTGGGGTAAAGCTTTTGGCGAAAACTCTCAATGGATGGTTCTGTCGAAAGAAGAGTTTCAGTATCTCTTCACAGGTCGAATCAATGATGGCAAGTGTCATTGCCATGTGGGTAGTTCTAACAATCCCAACGCCTCCTATTGCTTGATTATCATGATTGATGACTTTGGAGAAGAACATCATGGAGTCTTAATATTCCCTGACAATTGGGAGAATGGCTACACCAATGAGAGTATAGCTACTGCGTTTAACTGGAATGATTCATGGAAGATAAACGACAACAATGTGTGGAGCCTTTCAGAATTGTTTATGGATATAAGCATATACCGTATTTTGGAAGAAGCAGGTTGCGCTTTCCTGCCTATAACAGGTTATGCAAGAAGTTGGTCAGCCAATAATGTTCATCTGGTTGGTACTATTTGCCGTAATGAGAACAATCAGGGTACGTACGATGGCCGTTTAGCCTACTGGACTCGCTCGTATGCTTCTGGAGGTGGAGTTACTAATATGAATCCAGATGATACGGAGAACAGAACTGCACAATCCAATTTCTATTTCTTCTCATATGAAAATAATGCTTTTGCCTATCAGGCAGATACACCGGATAAATTTTGTGCAGTACGTTTATGTATGCCTGTACCCAATGAATAGTGGTCTAACCCTATAAGAAACAGTCAAAGGCTCCTCTGCAAAGGGGAGCCTTGCTTTTTTACCACAGAGCCTTCTTTTGGAGTGCGATCAAAGGTAGATAATTATTATGCAATACCTATGTTATCTATCTTTCTGAGTGGGTCAGTCTCCCGCCTTTGCTCCCCTCTGGAAAGGAGGAGAAGGGAAGTTGCGTGGCAACAGGGTTCACTCAGCAACAATTGTATCATGATTTGTTTGTTGGGGAATTTGGCTGGTTTTTGTTGGGGAATTTGGCCGATTTTTGTTGGTGAATTTGGCTGCCGTGGCCAAAGGCAACGAGTGTGGGATGCCGCTCTACCAATATCTACTATCTACGCGAATCCCCTCATCCGCCGTTTCGGGCATGAATGGTACGACGAACTGCTCCAGGCCGTTGCCCAATCCTCCTCCCGTTGAACAGTGTCCGTTCCCCGTTACTTCTTCGTTAATTAGCGAAGAAATAACGGGGAACTACCATCGAAACAGCAGACATCGGTTGGGTAAACAAGGGGTTGTGTTTTCCTGAAATCGCTTGGCGGTTTTTTGCTGGTTAGACTGATTAGCTTGTCGAATAATCTGCTGCCGTGGTGGACGACAAGGCACGCTTCGGCGACTGGGCGATGGACACCATCGTCGGGAAGGGCGGCAAGGGTGCCATCGTCACCATTGTCGAACGCACCACCAAGAAGATGCTTATGGCCAAAGCCCCAAAAGGCAAGAATGCAAAGGCTGTGGCACGGCTTGTCGTACAGATGCTGCGCCCTTTCGAACACCATGTCCTCTCCATCACCACCGACAACGGAACTGAGTTCGCCGACCACAAATACACCGCCAAAATGCTCCACACCAAGGTCTATTTCACTCACCCGTACTCCTCCTGGGAGAAAGGCCTCATCGAAAACACAAACAAGCTCATCCGTCAGTTTATCCCAAAGGACACCGATTTCTCCTCCCTCTCTGACGATTACATCCTCTACGTCCAGACTGAAATCAACCTCCGGCCAAGAAAACTTCTGGACTTTTCTTCGCCAAAACAAAAAATCTTGCTATCTTTGCACAACAGTGTTGCACTTCGAGGTTGAATCTACACTTTCGTGTTAACTTTGTGAAAAGTTTGTATTCGGAAAAATAGTTGTATATTTGCAATTTAAATAATAAGGTAAAAATGGAGATAACACGTACATTCGACCTATTGGATTACTTGATGGAACAATTCCCTGAGAAAGAGGATGTTCTGTGTGCGAAAGAGAAGGGTGAGTGGGTTAAATATAGCACAAAAAAATACTACGATATTGCTCATTATATGGCTTGCGGACTCCTGGAAATGGGTCTGAAACCAGGCGATAAGATCATCACCATGACGGCCAACTGCCCCGAATGGAACTTCACCGACATGGCTTGCTCCCTCACTGGCGTCATCCATGTGCCCATCTATCCCACCCTGAGCGTGGAGAACTATGTGCACATCATCAGCCACAGCGAGGCGCAATATATGTTCATCAGCAACCGCATCATGCTCAAGCGCGTGGCCCCAGCCTTGGAAAAAATCCAAAATGCCCCAAAGGTCTACACCTTAGAGAAGATCGACGGCTATCCCCGCACCTTCGACATCCTCAAGCTGGGCATCAGCAGCAAGGAGAAGAACGCCCCTACGCTCATGCAGCTCAAGGAGACCATCCGTCCCGAGGACTGCGCCACCCTCATCTACACCTCCGGCACCACCGGCGACCCCAAGGGGGTGATGCTTTCCCACCGCAACCTCTGTAGCAACTTCCTGGCTCATGCCAAGGTCAACTATATGCCTGCCGGCTCTGTCGCCCTCAGCTTCCTGCCGCTCAACCACATCTACGAGCGCAGCATGAACTACCATTTCCAGTATCGTGGCGTGGGCATCTACTACGCCGAGAACATGGGCACCATCCAGCAAAACATGCAGGAACTGCATGCCGACGGCTTCTGTGCCGTGCCCCGTGTGCTGGAGATGGTCTACGACAAGCTCTATGCTGCCGGCAAGGACTTCAAGGGCATCAAGAAGAAAATCTACGACCGTGCTTTCAAGCATGGTGCCCGCTGGGATTACTCTAATCTGCAGAAAGTGTCGCTCTTCTACCAACTCTCCCAGTGGTTCTACGACCGGATGGTCTACCGCCATTGGCGCGAGAAATTCGGCGGTCACGAGCTGTGTGTCATCACCGGCTCAAGCAGCATCCAGCCCAAGATGCTGCGCACCTTTGCCGCCGCAGGAATCTATATCCACGAGGGCTATGGCCTTTCCGAGACCTCGCCGGTCATCGCCGTCAACAACCCTGCCAAGGGCTGGGTCAAGATAGGCACCGTGGGCCCCATCCTCGAGGGCGTTGAGGTCAAATTTGCCGAGGATGGCGAAATCCTCACCCGTGGCCCCCACGTGATGATGGGCTACTACAAAGACCCCGAATATACCGCCCAGGTAATCGACTCCGACGGCTGGTTCCATACCGGCGACGTGGGCGAGATGGTGGGCACCGGCATCGGTGGTCCCCGCTATCTGCGCATCACCGACCGCAAGAAGGACATCTTCAAACTGTCGGCCGGCAAATATGTTGCGCCTCAGCTGTTGGAGAATAAAATGCGCGAGTCGGAGTATATCGAGCAGGTGATGGTTGTGGGTGAAAACGAAAAGAGCGCCTCCGCCATCATATCCCCCAATTTCAACACCCTTCACTATTGGGCTTTGAAGCACCACCTGCACTATCGCGACAACGTCACCCTGCTCACCATGCCCGAGGTGAAGGAGAAATACCGCGAGGTGTTGGCCGAGTGCAACCGCGACTTTGCTGCCCACGAGCAAATCAAGAACTTCCGCCTGGTGGCAGACGAGTGGACCGCCAATAACGGCCTCCTCTCTCCCACACTCAAGATCCGCCGCAAGGTGCTGCTCGAGAAATACAAGAACCTCATCGCCGAAATCTACGGCAACGAAACCTCCTCCGGCAACCCCATCCTCTCTGCCTTCCGCAACGTCGAGCTGCCCACCTTCGGCTTCGGCAAGAAAAAAACCGAGTAGCCAGTTGCGGCAGATTTGCAATCTGACGCAAAATACTATAAGGATTTTCAATCCGCAACGCAATAACTCTCGCAGAAACGCAGAAGGGTTTGGCAAGCTAAAGCTTGGGTTCCATTACCACGAATTGTTTTTTTTGAACATCGAAAGAAACGAAAAACACAAAAAAGCAAGCTAAAGCTTGGGAAAACTCTCGCAGAAAACGCGGAAACCGCAGATTTTACTCCCAACTTTTAACTCTCAACTTTCAATAACCAATAACCAATAAACATTACTACCCTGTTGCGGCAGATTTGCAATCTGACGCAAAATACTATAAGGATTTGCAATCCGCAACGCAATAACTCTCGCAGAAAACGCAGAGTTTACTATCCACTATCCACTTTCAACTTTCCACTACTCTATACTCTAAACGTTCAACTTTAAACTCTCAATAACCAATAACCTATAACCAATAAACATTCAATTATAGAACATCGAAAAACACGAAAAAACACGAATGTGCAAGCTAAAGCTTGGGAAAACTCTCGCAGAACTCGCAGATTTTACTTTCAACTTTCAACTACTTTAAACTCTAAACTCTCAACTTTCAACTCTTAATAACCAATAACCCATAACCAATAAACATTAACCTCAATAACCAATAACCCATAACCAATAAACATTAGTACCAATAACCCATAACCTTTAATCTCCGCTGTGTCGATTACATTCTTTCAAAAAAACGATGGAACTCATAAAACAAGAACCACAAGCAACCATGCTGCACCTCAACAAAGTACACCATATCGCCGTCATCTGCTCCAACTACCGCCGCAGCCTTGATTTCTACACCCGTGTGTTGGGACTCCGTGTTCTTGCTGAACACTACCGCGCCGACAGAGACTCCTACAAGGCCGACTTGGCACTCGGCAGCCAGTATGTCGTCGAGCTCTTCTCTTTCCCCTCGCCGCCGCCACGTCCCACTCGTCCAGAGGCAGCCGGATTAAGGCATCTGGCTTTTGAAACCACAGATATTGAAGAGGCTGTCGCCCAACTCGACCAGATGGCTATTGCCCACGAGGAGCTCCGTCTTGACCCGTACACCGGCAAGCGGTTCTTCTTCCTGCAAGACCCCGACGACTTACCCATCGAGTTATATGAGAAATAAGCTTTCAAAAACCGCAGTCCCCCTGCTCTTGACCCCCGATCGGACATGAACCCTAATGACCTGTTTGGGTTAAACGCAAATTACTCAGTTGCGGCAGATTCTAGTTGCGGCAGATTCCAATTGCGGCAGATTTGCAATCTGACGCAAAATACTATAAGGATTTGCAATCCGTAAAGCAATAACTCTCGCAGAAAACGCAGAAAGCGCAGAAGGGTATGGGCAAGCTTACTATCTCGCAGAAAACGTGAAAAACGCAGAAGGGTATGGGCAAGCTGAAGCTTGTTTTATTAACACGAATTATCCTGTTGCGGCAGATTTGCAATCTGACGCAAAATACTATAAGGATTTGCAATCCGTAAAGCAATAACTCTCGCAGAAAGCGCAGAAAACGCAGAATCTACTTTCAACTTTCAATAACCAATAACCTATAACCAATAACCCATAAACTCTCAACTTTATTGTGCCACGTATCACATGTATTACACGAATTTGGCAAGCTAAAGCTTGTTTTTTTTCACACGAATTATCACGAATTAATCATGAATTAACCATAAATGGCTGGCGCGGACTTTGATTTCTCGCAGAAAACGCAGAAAGGTTTGGCAAGCAAAAGCTTGCTCTGATTACGCGGATATACTTTATACTCACAACTTTCACTCAATAGGTGACTACTAAAAATCACCTCGAAGAGGTGAGATATGAATAACACGGTACAAGCCGAAGGCGTAGTGCCGTGACATTCAGACATCAGAGAACTGCGTCCCAACGGGACGCGACACAGAAAACTAATAAAAAGACCACTTCTATTTATTGCTTGCAATAAAAGCCTCCAATTCTCATCAAATTCAAGAATGCAATTTGCAAATTCTCAAATTCTTGACAAATAAAAACTAAACTTTCAACTATCAACTTTCAATAACCAATAAACATTAATCTTTCAATAACCAATAACCCATAACCAATAAACATTAATCTTTCAATAACCCATAACCTATAACCCATAACCTTTCAATAACCTCTCCCCTCGCGTCAGGAGTAAAAGAAAGCGGCAGCTGTCTCGGAGAGGCAGCTGCCGCTGTGGTCAAGTAGGATGCGTTATTCGCACTTGATGCCGGTCTGGGCGGCGGTGATGTAGTTGTTCAGCGGGAGGTCGCTGCATTTCTTCACGCCTTCATACTTGCTGAGGTCAACCTCGGTGGTGGAAACAACAGCACCAGCAGCATAAGTGGTGCAGGAGCAAGTTTTCTTGCAGGAACTGAAACAAGCAACAGTTGCGATAACGGCAAGAGCCAAAAGAACTTTCTTCATAATGTAAATTGTTTTTAAATTGTTAATTGAGTCTATTTTTATGTTGCAAAGATACAACTTTTTTTGAATACCGTATCTTTTTTTTCTTTTTTTTCTTTTTTTTCTTTTTTTTTCTTTCGTCGAGCCGGACGTCTGCGGCGGAAGCTTCCCCCCTTCGCACCTCTGACCATAGGAATAGTTCTTGCTTTAAAATGCTGAAAAATAGGCGGGAAAACGCATTTTTCTACAAACCGTGCGTCATTTAGTCCTTCTGGGTGCTAAAAAAGCAAGCAAAAGGCTTTTCAAGTGCCTTTTATGGGATTGAAAAGTACCGCAAAAACAAAAAAAGTCTACTTTAGTATCAGTAAGTTGCGGTTTTTGTGTAAAAAATATTTTGTCAGTTCAAAAAATGTTTGTACTTTTGCAACCGCTTTTCGAGAGAAAAATGATCTGTTAGCTCAGTTGGTTTAGAGCGCTTGCTTGACAGGCAAGAGGTCACAAGTTCAAATCTTGTACAGATCACCACTAAGAGGTGAAGCCCCGCTTCGCCTTTTTTAAAAAAGAGACTAAGCGTCATGGTCTGTTAGCTCAGTTGGTTCAGAGCGCTTCCTTCACACGGAAGAGGTCGACAGTTCGAATCTGCCACAGACCACAGAAAGCCCCAATCAAGGGGCTTTTTTTATGCTCTAAAGTGTTGATTTTCATTGCTAATATACTGAAATACAGCTATTGCGGTTTTGGGTGTTATTTTACCTTGTTTTGATGTTATAAGGTACATTTTTGTTACCCGTTTGTTACTCGAATGAAAAAAAGTTTGTATCTTTGCAATCGGAAACAAAATTAAATCTTATCGAGTATGCCGAGAAAAAAAGTTGCCAGCAAGGCGAAAGAAACGGTACGTTTGAGGGAAAAAAGACTGTCAAACGGGAATGTGTCATTGTACCTTGACTATTACAAAGACGGGCAAAGGGAGTATGAATTTTTGAAACTCTATTTAATACCCGAAAAAACACCCTTTGACAAACTACACAACACCGAGACATTGAACGCTGCAAACGCTATCAAAGCAGAGCGTACACGGGCAATCATAGCCGAAGAGGCGGGATTAAAGCGTGTTTGGCAGTCGAAAATCCTGTTGTCGGATTGGATGATGCATTGTGCCGAACAGGCAGAGCAGAGAGCCAGCACAGCAGCCAACCGCCACACGTGGGGGCGTACGATAGAGAACACAGCCGACCTGTTGAGGCAATACGCTGGTGAGCGTGTGAGAGTGTCGGACGTAGACACAGAATTTTGTAAGGGCTTTATAGAGTATTTGCGTACGGGTTACGTTATCGGGCGTAATGTGCAGAACACAGGGCAGCATTTAGCAGCCAGCACAGCACAAAAGCGTTACCAATGTTTGAGATTTGCATTGTCCGAGGCTGTGAGGGAGGGCGTAATAAATAAAAACCCGTGTGATATGTTGGCAGATGCGGACAAAATCAAAGTACCTGAAAGCACACGGGCGTATCTTACTATTGATGAGTTGAAGTTGTTAGAGAATACCCCGACAGCCAGCGAGGAAACACGGCGGGCGTACCTCTTTATGTGTTATTGCGGGTTGCGTATATCGGACGTTAAGGCGTTGCGGTGGGCTGACATAAACCAGCAGGGCGAACAATGGACTATCACCATACGCCAGCAGAAAACGCAAACACCCCTCTATTTGCCCCTATCGAGCAAGGCACGGGAGTTTCTACCGCATCAGGGAGAAAACCCCGCCAGCGGGCTTGTATTTGCCGACATACCGACAGAGCCAGCAATGAACCGCACGTTGAAAGCATGGGCAGAACGGGCAGGAATAAGCAAGAATTTGACACTACACACAGCCCGCCACACATACGCCACAACCCTACTGACAATGGGGGCAGACCTCTACACCGTCAGTAAGCTGTTGGGGCATTCCGAGGTTGCTACCACACAGATTTATGCAAAGATAGTGGATAAAAAGAAAGTGGATGCGGTGAACCTGTTGAACAATCTATAATGGAGGGCGAGAAAATGAACATATTAGCAGATTTCGCTGTGAGGCAAATAAATGAGGGCAAGGCGGTGAGTCTTGAGCAATTAGACTGGCGAGCAATAACCGACAATTGGAATTGTGGCACATTGCGTACAATATTAGACAAAATAGACAGCAAAGAGAATTGGAAAAGGGTTATAGATTGCATTTTGTCATTAAGGGCCTGTAATAAAATATTACCTCCAGATAGCTTTATGAATGAACTTACAAACCGTTACATTTTTTGTGAGGCCAGTATGGAGTGGGAAAAACGTAACGGCATATTTGGTAACGAGAAAGAAGAAAGTCAGATTGATAAGCGATTGGAACAGGGCGATGTAAAGAAAATGTTGAATGCGCTGGAGGCTGAAGGCTATTGTAAAGAGTGGAGGGAAGGCAGGAAAAAAAGATTATGCGCAGTGGCCTGTCGGTTGATTCAAGAAAAAGTGAAAGGGATATTTGAGCCAACAAACGGAAATTATGTGTTTAGACCGTTTGAAAGATATTTCGGGTTAAAAGGATTGGCAAAAACACATGACAATATAGAAAACATTGAAAGTGTGAAGGGATATGAAAAGGTGAAAAAGATAATAGACAAAGTGATGCCATAACAAGTTACTAATTCATACTTGCCGATTGCCAAAAAAGTTGTACATAACACATGGAAACGATATTTGATTATAACATCACAGAAGAAGAGAAAAAGAAAATAGGTTGCCCAGCCCTTGATATCAATGAATACCTTAGGTTTGCTGATAGCGAATTAATGATTTTGGATCTTGCATATTTGTTCCATACACGTGGTGATATGGAGAAGGCAAAGTCTTATGCGGATAAGCTACCACCATTAAGGAGACAAGACTGGTACCGAACTATTAACCATTACTGAGGCAGTATTTAACAATTCATCTGTAATTTGGGTTTTTGGCTCTGATAAATTCAAGCAGTATTTCGGCTGTTTCCTGTCCGACGCGGAGGTCTTTACAGCACTGGCGATTAGCTGTTTTTCTTTTTTTATGGAGTAATTTCCATTCTATTTTTACTAAATCATTGTAAATAAGTTGATTTAATTAAATTCACCGGTGAATTTCACCTTAAATACACCGGTGAATTTCACCCCTTTTATTTTGATTTTGTTGTACTTTTGCACCGTCAATCAGTCGAAAATGTGAGTTGTCAGCACATTGGAGAGGATGACACGGACGGGGACGCGGTGAGCCTGGCACCTCAGACAGTCCCCAGCAATGAGTAATAACGAAAAACAATGTCTATCGAGCAGAGATTAGAACGTATTGAGCAATTAACCCTGTTGGCTGCAAAAGATGCCCTAACAATGGACGATGCAGCAGTCTATACAGGTTTATCCAAATCATACCTTTATAGGCTGGTTTGTAAAAAGCAAATCCCCTACTATAAAAGCGCAGGGAGAAAACAAACGTATTTCGCAAAAAATGAGTTGTGCGACTGGCTACTGAAACACCGAGTTTCGACCACGGAGGAAGCGCAGGAAAGCGCAGCAGTCTACTGTATCAACAATCCACGGAACGGCAAGAAAGGAGGCGCAAAATGAGTGGTCGGCAGGTCACAATATTTGATGCAATAAACAGCCCTGCAGGCGCACCCACAGACCCAGCAGCGTACGCACAAAAGGCAATCTACGGGGTAATGTGCAATGGTGCCTGGTACACCACACGGCAGTTAATGGACTTGTGCAAGGTATCAGACCCACGGGCTAATATTCGCACAATGAAAAACAATGGCTATGTGTTTGAAACGAGGTGGGAAAATAACAGCCACGGGGTCAGATACAAGTATTATCGACTAATTACCCAGCCAAAGGAGGGTGAACAATGAACAAAAAAATAGATACCGGGATATGCCCCGTTACGGGCTATGAAAAGCAATCTTTGAAGTGTGCAAATTGCCGAAACAACCGCGTTGATAACCCAATTAAATTTTTGGCCTGTCAGAAGACAGAATGCAAGACGTTAGGAACGGTTTGTATAGCCACCGAAGCGGACGAAAAGAAAACCAAAGGTAACGCAAAACCCGTTACCAAAAGGTAACGCAAAACGCGTTACCTTACCAATCGTAACTGAACATATCAGCATATATAATGAACACACGCGCCACGGGCGCAGCCAATAATAAGAGGGTTTATAATAAGCACTATGATTGACACGTTAAATATGAGGATAACGGCAAAGGATGCCGGGGACGTTTCCCCGTTGTCTGTGGAGCGTTATATTGACGTGGAGAAATCGGGCGTTTATGTAAGCACTGGTGTACCGTACATTGTGGGTCACGTTGCAGGATATAGGGTGTATGCAGATAGTGAACAGGTGAGATTGTCGGGCAGTATTGCGAAACTGATACACGGTGAGAACGTCAGCGACTTGAACAGAAAGGGGGTTGCCGAGGGGGTACAATGTCTGTCTGAAGCCCTACACCTCAATATCGGACGTGCCGAAGTTGTGAGGTTGGACGTTGCGCATACATTCGACCTACCAGCAGAACCAGAAGTATATATTGGCGAGTTGTCGAGCCGTGCCGAAATGGAACGCGCCAGCATTGGAGAAAACACCCTTTATTTCGTCTCAAAGGGGCGTGCGCTATGTCTATACGACAAACGGGCAGAAATGCGCCACAGGGGGCAGGAAATGCCCCCAGCGTGGGCAGATTGCCAACACCTGTTGCGGTATGAGTTGCGACTATCGGGCAGCGTTGCCCGGCAGATAGGGGCGAGGACGCTGACAACACAGGACATAACCAAGCCCCAGCGGTGGGCGCAGTTGGTCAATCTGTGGGCTGATGAGTACCGCAGCATTGGCAGGACCAGCACAGACAGGATAGCCACCAGCACCACCCCGAAAGAAGCATTTAACGCTATCTTTGCCGACTTGCTACAATATGCGCCAGCCGACTATTTACAGAACACGTTAAAAATGCTATGCAAACGTGGGGTTATGATTAAGCAAAGACGGGCAGACCTTAAAAAGATGATAGAAGAAGCGTTAAACGGGTGCAGATATTCATTAATCAATCAGTTAGATGTTGCAGTTGAGCGGGTGAGAGCCGAGGCCGTCAGCGTCTGAAAACAACAGAGATTTACAGAGATATGGAAAAAGGACACACCAACAATCCCAATGGCAGACCAAAAGGAAAACCGAACAAGCTAACACAAGATGCGCGCGCCTGGTTGTCGGCCGTAATAGATAAGAACCGTAAGCAAATGGAGAGGGATTTGAAGGCTCTGGAGCCTAAAGACCGCTTACAGATGCTTGAAAAGTTGATGCAATATGTTATACCCAAGCAGCAAGCGACAACCGTTGAAATTGATTATTCCAAGATGTCAGAGGAACAATTGAACGCAATCATTAACACTTTACTAACCAATATCGAAAATGAAGATTAGATTAAACAGAGACCGCAAAGTCGAACTATTAAAAGCATTGCAGGATGGAGAATTAGACCCGATTATTGAGTGTCGTTGGTTTGCTGAGACTATCAGCACAATGGAAGATGCAGACTTGCACCCCGAGCTGGAAGGAATAAAAAGGGCATTTGACACCGACACCCGAAAGCGTATCAAAGAAATGGCGGTGTGTATCGGGTGTGAAAAATGGTTGATTGATAATGGGCGGTGTGATTTGTCCCGACTGACAAACGAAGAATTGACAGAATTTTCGTATTTGGTAACGAAGTGCAACCCAAACGCGTCACCCGAAGAAATAAAGAATGCCCAAAATATAGCTAACCGCCACAAAGGCGATACCCGTTACACAAAACACTAAAGCCAATGAAAAAAGGAAAACGGAGGCTTTGTTGTGTTCGCAAGTGTGTAATTTCAGTTGAGAACTGTAGGCAATGCCCATTAGCAAACGTAGCGGTGATGAAAAGAACAACACAGGACGGTATTATTACGGGTGCAACAGTATATATTGTTCGCAGGTGTCTGTATCATAAATATAACAAGAATAAGCGTTTTTCAATCAAAAAGTTATAACTCAAAAAAAAGTTGTATTTTTGCAATTCAAAAAGAATCACAGGTGAGTGGGCGAGCCGGGTAATCCCAATATTTTGTCGCCACCTGTGATTTTTTATTTTATTGAGAAATTTATATTCCTTTTTTGCTTTTTGTGCAAAAAAAAATGGGGGTGTCTCAATAGTTTTGACACCCCCTCAAAACATGGACGATTATAGCTAATTGATAAATGCAAGTTGTTGGCTGTTCATCTTTTCGCGTTCCCTATCTTCCCGGATAATCTTTTGTACACGGTTAGAAGTGAGGTTGTACGCCTTGGATAATAGATTGTACTTATCACCAAGTTTTAAAATATACGACGGGACGGCAAGAAGTTTGTTGAAGTCTGAAAGCAGCATTTTGTTGCGCTTTGCCTTGTCTGTTCCCTGTTTACCTAATCGTGTGTGCCTTTCGTTGCGGTTGGCAAGATACTTATTACTTTGTATTGTCATTCTTTCAGTTTTTTGGATTGTTGATAAATTGAGGGAGGGCAGAACCCTCCCTTTTGTTGTCGTTGCGGTCAGATAGTAATGCAATCAGAATTGATACCCCCATTATTGAGCCATTTTTTTAAAGCATTCACAATGCTTTGACTTAGCTCGTAATGAAGGTCCGCGCCAGCGTCTGTCAAAGATGTGGTGCAATCGTCTTTTTCTGTGGGCTGTGGACTGTCATCGTCTGAGAACCTAACCTTTTCGACTGTCATACACAGCCAAGTATGCAACAGAACCGCAGTAAGGGCCTGTTTCGTCTGTTCGGACAGGCAAACCGAATTTGGGAAATTGTTTAAATTAACCATAAAAACAAAAAAAACGGTATCAAAGTATTGCTAACCCCGACAAAGTGGGGCGTGGGCGTTACCGTTGCCACATACTTAGATACCGTAATTCTGAGATTTTTACAAATCATCATCTTTGTCATTTTAGCAATGCAAAGATACAGATATTTTTTGAACTGACAAAATTAAATTTGCTTTTGTATTGATAATAATTTGATGATGTCAAAAAGTCGATAACATATGTTATAATCCGATAACATATGTTATGATTATTTATAGTATTCTGACTATATATGAAAGTCAGTATATTACAGAATTACGCACACTAATACGCAAAAAACCTATATTAAAAGTGTACCTAATACACCGCGGCCCATCATCCGACAGAACCCCGACCGCTGGAGGTGTGCCGTTGCGGTCAGACCTCAGTCAGTACCAGCCAAGCAAGCTGTAGCCCATTGTGGAGGTCAGAACCTGCCCGCTGGTGGTGTCTGTTGCCCGTGGTGGGTGCATCATCAGGACCGCAGCAGATAGCCCCACGGGTGTGGCCTCGTATGCCCATAGGCGGGAACCGTCACACCGGCCCATCAGCCGACAGAACCCAGGACGCTGGAAAAGACAAACCCGACAAACCCGACACCCATACGCGCGCGCGACCGCATTGGCGACAACAACCGAAAAAAACAAAATATGCAGAAAAAAATGTAATTTTGCACCGTTTTTGAGAGTTGAAAAACAGCAGCCCGAAAGCCTATAAAGGTACAATTTTGTTTCCAGTTTGTTACTCGATAAGTTTTTCAAAGGCTGCAAGCACTGAAACACAATAAATTGTAACGGTGTTAAGTGGTCTGCCACAGACCACCCAGAAGCCCCAATCAAGGGGCTTTTTTTATGCCCTAAAACATCGACTCTCGCAGAACTCGCAGAAAACGCAGAATCTACTTTCAACTTTAATAACCAATAACCTATAACCAATAACCCCAGCTGCGGCAGATTTGCAATCTGACGCAAAATACTATAAGGATTTTCAATCCGCAAAGCAATAACTCTCGCGGAAATCGCAGAAAACGCAGATTTTACTATCAACTCTAAATTTTAAACTCTAAACTTTCAATAACCAATAACCCATAACCAATAAACATTAACCTCAATAACCAATAAACATTCAATTATCGAACATCGAAAAACACGAAAAAACACGAAAATGCAAGCTAAAGCTTGGGAAAACTCTCGCAGAAAACGCAGCTTTTACTATCAACTTTTAACTCTCAACCACTCTAAACTTTAAACTCTAAACTTTAAACTTTCAATAACCAATAACCTTTCAACCCCGAATTCGCCTATAGGCCCAAAACATCATGCTGCTAAAGCAGAAGAAAGTAAATTACCATAAATGCGGAGTAAATTTCAAGTAAATAAAAAAATTGTTTCAATTATATTCAATATCCACGCGCAGCTTGCCGTAATCTCAGTTGCGGCAGATTTGTCCGTTGCGGCAGATTTGCAATCTGACGCAAAATACTATAAGGATTTACAATTCGAATACAATAATCCTATTCAACTACGATAGACTCCGTTGCGGCAGATTCCTGTCCTTGTTGGACTCTGTCGTCATGATTTAAAGGATGATAAAGATAGAACAGATTACAAATCATTATAATAGTAAGTGTCGGATTGCAATTCCGACACAACAAACCACAACTGGAACATCCGCAGCGACGGAGATTGATTATCGGTGTTCATAACAACGTATATTCCACCCCACCGAGATAACAGGCATTATCAGATAATATTCACCGTCTGTATAATACTTCAAACCGCAACCAAAGTCTAGGTCTTTGTAACTGGCACCAGCCACCAAAGAAACCCCGGGTAAAACAAAGTTTGTTAGACTAATT
>JAEEGF012134964.1_pt1 | contig 80437 bp, 64 predicted proteins | sample 9134171 | NCBI WGS metagenome assembly JAEEGF01 (sample SAMN16246542, study PRJNA631951) | gut metagenome | biome: gut microbiome; feature: rumen; material: AP-attached | host: Bos | place: Iran: Karaj | collected 2018-10 | reverse complement strand
GAGCGGCACATTATTTTTCTTTACATTTCGGACTTTTTTGTCCGAAGCCTTCGGACGAACAGTCCGAAGCCTTCGGACAGAGCGTCCGAAGCCTTCGGACAACGAGTCCGAAGCCTTCGGACAATTTTCCTTTCCCTTTCCATCCGCACAGGTCGAATATTTATGAGACATTGATGGTCATTTATGCATATTCGTGTAGCGCCGCAGGCAAAAGAGACGGAAGTGGTTTCAAGACCATTTCCTTGAACGATGCAGGTTGGACTAATCGAAGAAACCGGGCTGCTTGTAGGCGATGCCCAGCTCACGGTCGACGGTGGCGAGGATGCCCTGCACCTGACCCAGAGCGAACATACGCCCTAAGAGGGTGTAGCCGGCGTTGTGGCCGTGACTGCTCTCGTCCATGATGCCGCCAGGCTCATCGGTGAAGGTCATGCCGTGGTCAACGCGCATGGGCAGCTGCGGATTCTCCTTCTCGAAGATTCTGCACAACTCGATGATGTCGGCACGTCCGCCCAGATGTGAGGCCTCGGTGAAGTCGCCGTTGGGGAAGATGTGGCATGAGCGCAGATGGACGAAGTGGGTGCGCGAGGCAAACTTGCGGGCCATCTCTACTACATTATTATATGCCCCCGCTGAGAGCGAGCCGGCACAGAACGTCAGACCGTTGTGCTTGTTGGGCACGGCGTCGAGGAACCACTGGATGTCTTCCTCGGTGCGCACGATGCGCGGCAGACCGAGAATCTCAATGGGTGGGTCGTCGGGATGCACGCACATATTCATGTTGCACTCCTCGCATGTGGGCATGATGGCCTCGAGGAAATACTTCATGTTCTCGCGCAGCTGCTTCTTGTCGATGCCCTTGTAGAGCTCGAGGAAGTCGCGGAACTTCTGTATGGGTGCCTCGTCGTTCTCGCTGAAGTTGCCCGATACGAAGCCCTGCGTCTTGATGATGATGTTCTCTACCAGCTTGTGCTCCTTTTCGGGTGTCATCGTCTTGGCCAGTTCATCGCACTCGGCCAGCACGTTGCGGCCCTGCCCCACGCCAGCGGGGAATTCGAACTTGCCCCATTCCTCGCGTGCGCCTTCGCGCTTGAGAATATAGATGTCGAAATAGGCAAACTCGGCATAGTTGAAATAGAGGTTTGTTGAGCCGTTGGGGTTCGTGTGCAGCAGGTCGGTGCGTGCCCAGTCTAATACCGGCATGAAGTTGTAGCAGATGCAGTGGATGCCTTCTGCCGAGAGGTTGCGCAAGCTCTCCTTGTACACCTCTATCTGCTCGTCGCGGTCAGGCCCGGCATACTTGATGGTCTCCACTACGGGCAGACTCTCCACCACACTCCAGCGCATACCATAGCTCTCGATGTATTCGCGCAGCTCGCGAATCTTCTCACGCGTCCACACCTGACCGAGGGGCACGTCGTGAAGGGCGGTTACTATGCCCTCCACACCAATCTGTCTCAGCATGGCAAGGGTAATCTTATCCTTCTTGCCAAACCATCTCCATGTTCTTTCCATTCTTTTGTTGAGTGTTTGTTATTGGGTGTTTATTGTTAAGTGATTTCTGCCGATTATTGAAATCAGGGGCAAAGATACGCTTTTTTTATGATAAATGCATGACTCTGTCGCATTTTTTTTGCAAAAAACTTGGTGACTAAAGAAAAAAATGCTATCTTTGCGTCATCACTTACAGAAGTCACTTACAAATAAACTTTAAACACTCAATAATATGAATAAGGAGGATAAATTCATCATTACCATCAGCCGTCAGTTTGGAACGGGCGGTCATGAGATTGGTGCCGAGCTTGCCCGCCGTTTAGGTGTGAAGCTGCTCGACAAGCAGATCATTAACGAGGTGGCCCGCCGTTTCGGTGGTCTGGAGGAGGCAATGGAGAAGATTGAGGCCCGCAACCCGTTGTGGCGCGACGACTTCACCAGCTTCTATCGTCAGTACATGGCTGGCGCCGAGTATAACGGACAGGAGCACGACCAGACGTCGCATCAGCTCTTTGAGGCGCAGGCCGAAGCCATCCGCAGCATCGCCGCGCAGGAGTCGTGTGTGCTGATAGGCCGTTGCGGCTTTTACATCTTCCGCGACCAACCCAATGCGCTGAAGATTTTCATCCATGCCGACGACAGCTGCCGCAAGCGCCGCATAGCTGAAAAATATGACATCTCAGAGCAGGATGCTGCCGCCATGATAGTGGACAACGACTATTCGCGCGAGCTGTACACGAAGACCTACACAGGCAGCGACTGGCAGGATGCCCGCAACTATGATGTGACCATCAACGTGCGGAAGTTCGGCGTCAACGGTGCCGTCGATTTCCTGATGAACGTCATTGGTTAGTGTCACCCTACGTTAAACACTCAACACTTATCAAGCAGTGGGTTTAGGAAAGTGGATTGCCGGCTCGTTGGGCTGGATCACGCTGGGGCCTTTGGGCGGCATCTTGGGCTTCCTCATCGGCGCTATGCTCGACTCAGCCTCCGATGATGCACCGGCAGACCGTCAGCAGGATTACTCGGCCAACGCTAATTCTGCGCAGGGCGACCGCAACAGTTTTCTGCTGACGTTGCTGGCGCTGGCGGCATATATCATCAAGGCCGATGGGCGCATCATGCACTCAGAGATGGAGTTGGTGCGTGCCTTCCTGCGTGACAACTTCGGTGAGCAGGCCAAGCAGCAGGGCAATGACATCCTGCTGAAGATATTCGACGAGGAGAAGCGGATGGGCCGTGAACGCTTCCGCCAAACCATCCGTCAGTCATGCTCTGAGGCCACGAGGCATCTGGACTACGGCGGGCGGCTGCAGCTGATGGACTTCCTCGTGATGATAGCGAAGGCCGACGGCAAGGTGGAGTCAGCCGAGATAGCAGCCTTGAAGGAGCTCGCCGGCTGGCTGCAGGTGCCGGCACAGCAGGTGGACTCGATGCTGCACCTCAACGGCACGTGTGCCGACGACGACTACAAGGTGCTGGGTGTCAGTCCGCAGGCCACCGACGAGGAGTTGAAGCGTGCCTACCGCAAGCTGGCCTTGGAGCATCATCCTGACCGTGTGGCAAAGCTGGGCGAAGACGTGCGACGTGCTGCCGAGAAGAAGTTCCAGGAAATCAATGCTGCCAAGGAGCGCATCTGGAAGGCAAGGGGACTATAGCACATCATCCCCATTTTTAGGTATTAAGTAAAAAACATGAGCGTGACATTTTGTAGTGTCATTTTTATTGACTACCTTTGCCGTTTGTAGAAAAGGGAGACAATAATACTATGAGACTATCCGAGCTGAAGACAGGCCAACAGGGCGTCATCGTGAAGGTGTATGGACACGGCGGATTCCGCAAGCGCATCGTCGAGATGGGCTTCATCAAGGGGAAGACCGTGGAAGTGTTGCTGAATGCGCCGCTGCAAGATCCTGTCAAATATAAGGTGATGGGCTACGAGGTGAGCCTGCGCCGCCATGAGGCAGAGCTGATAGAATTAGTGGAGCTGACCCACCCCCAGCCTCTCCCTGCAGGGAGGGAAGAAGATACCCCTGCTACAGATGAACTTGGCCTTCAAAGTCATTTCTCCCCTCCCTCTCAAGAAGGGGCTGGGGATGGGTCTGCTCTTCATCATGCCCTTCGCCAGCGCCGTACCGTCAATGTGGCTCTCATCGGCAATCCTAACTGCGGCAAGACGTCGCTCTTCAACTTTGCCAGCGGTGCCCACGGACGTGTGGGCAACTACAGCGGTGTCACCGTCGATGCCTCCGAAGCCCACGCCTCGATGTTCGGCTACGAATTCAACCTCATCGACCTGCCAGGCACCTATTCCCTTTCCTGCTATTCGCCCGAGGAGCTTTATGTGCGCAATTACCTGCAGGAGCAGATGCCCGACGTGGTCATCAACGTCATTGACTCCAGCAACCTGGAGCGCAACCTCTATCTCACCACGCAGCTCGTTGACATGGACTTGCGTGTGGTGGGTGCCTTGAACATGTATGATGAGTTTGAGCGTCGCGGCGACCATGTCGACCTGAAGACGCTGGGCACCCTCTTCGGTATGCCGATGGTGCCCACGTCGTTCAAGAGCGGCGAGGGCGTGAAGGAGCTCTTCCGTGCCGTCATTCAGGTCTATGAGGGTCGCAGCCATGAGGCCCGCCACCTGCACATCAACTACGGACACGAGATAGAGGATGGCATCAAGTACATACAGAAATGGCTGAAAGCATCGCCTCTGCCTCCCTCGCTCAGCACGCGCCACTTAGCCATCAAGCTCTTGGAGGGCGACAACGACATTGAGCAGCTGGTAAAGAAACATGTAGAGGATGCCGACTTCCAACAGATTGAGAAGGCCCGCCTGCGTGCCTCCCTGCGTGTGCAGGAGGAGACGGGCGACGATGCCGAGACAGCCATCATGGATGCGAAGTACGGCTTCATCAACGGTGCCCTGACAGAGGCCGGCTATCTCACAGGAACGAAAGAGGACACCTACCGCATGACACACCTCATAGACGGCGTGCTGTCGAACAAATACGTGGGATTCCCCATCTTCTTCGCCATTCTCTTCGTCATGTTCCAGACCACCTTCGCTCTGGGGCAATATCCTATGGACTGGATAGATGCTGGCGTGGGCAAGCTGGGCGAATGGGTGGAGAGCACGCTGACCGACGGGCCCTTGCGCTCCATGCTGGTCGACGGCATCATCGGCGGTGTGGGTGCTGTCATCGTCTTCCTGCCCCAGATATTAATATTGTACCTGTTCATATCCTTTATGGAGGACTCGGGCTACATGGCCCGTGCTGCGTTCATCATGGACCGTCTGATGCACAAGATGGGCCTGCACGGCAAGTCGTTCATCCCGCTCATCATGGGCTTCGGCTGCAACGTGCCCGCCGTCATGGCCACGCGAACTGTGGAGAGCCGCCGCTCCAGGCTTATCACTATGCTGGTGCTGCCGTTCATGTCGTGCTCGGCGCGCCTGCCCATCTACATCATGATTACCGGCATCTTCTTTGCACCGCAATGGCGATCGTGGGTGATGATCTCACTCTACGTCATAGGCATTATGATGGCCGTCGTGGTGAGCAAGATTTTGAGCAAGTTTGTCTTCAAAGGCGAAGACACACCCTTTGTTATGGAGCTGCCGCCTTACCGCTGGCCTACGGCGAAAGCCTGCGCCCGTCACACGTGGGAGAAGGGCAAGGAATACCTGAAGAAGATGGGCGGCGTCATCCTTGTGGCCAGCATCATCGTGTGGGCCTTGGGCTATTTCGGCACGATGGGCGTGGCTCCGTCGATGGAAGAGAGCTTCATCGGCACGATGGGCCGCATGGTGGAGCCGCTGTTTGCCCTGCAGGGTTTCGACTGGCAGCTCGACGTCAGTCTCATCGCCGGTGTGGGCGCAAAGGAAATCGTTGCCTCGACCATTGGTGTCCTTGGCGGACTCGAAGGCATCACGCCGCTTGTGGCCTACAGCTTCCTGCTCTTCGTCCTGCTCTATTTCCCCTGCATCGCCACCATCGCCGCCATCAAACACGAAACGGCTTCCTGGCGCTGGGCACTCACCGCTGCCATCTACACCACAGCCATCGCATGGATTGTGTCGGCTGTCTTTACCCAGGTGGGCTTGTTGATAGGCATAGGTTAAAAAGAAGGCTTCTCTGTGAAAGAAACCTCCTTTTCGGGAAATCCGTGCGGAACCTAAGCGTTTAATCAATAAAGCGCCGTGTGATGTCGCCGTAGCTGTCTATGCGTCTGTCGCGCAGGAACGGCCACCAGCGACGCACCTGCTCTGAGCGTTTCATGTCGATGTCGACAATGATGCTTTCTTCCTCATCTTCAGAAGCTTCGTAGTAGATTTCTCCCTGTGGGCCGCAGATGAAGGAGGTGCCCCAGAACTGTTGCGTGCTGAGTGTTGGGGGCTGAGATACTTCCTCACCTACGCGATTGACTGCTATGACAGGCAGGCCATTGGCCACCGCATGACCGCGCATCACCGTCTGCCAGGCGCGGCGCTGGCGCTGCTGCTCTTCAGGTGTGTCGTTGGGGTCGTAGCCGATGGCGGTGGGATAGATGAGCAGCTCGGCACCTTGCAGCGCCATGAGGCGGGCAGCCTCGGGATACCACTGGTCCCAGCAGACGAGCACCCCGAGCCGGCCAAGAGAGGTCTCGATGGGGTGGAAGCCCAGGTCGCCGGGCGTGAAGTAGAACTTCTCGTAGTAGCCTGGGTCATCGGGGATGTGCATCTTGCGGTATTTGCCGGCTATGGTGCCGTCCTTTTCAAACACTACGGCGGTGTTATGATACAGGCCGGGTGCGCGCCTCTCGAAGAGCGAGGTGACAAGCACTATGCCGCACTCGCTGGCCAGGTGTCCGTAGATGTCGGTAGACGGGCCGGGGATAGGCTCAGCCAAATCAAAGTTGTTCACGTCCTCTACCTGACAGAAGTAGAGCGAGTTGTGCAGCTCTTGCAGCACGACGAGCTCAGCACCACGGCGTGCCAGATCGCGGATGCCGTCGCAGAGCCTCTCGATGTTTTTTAAGATGTCAGCAGTGTTGTGCTGTTGCAGAAAACCTATTTTCATGTTTTTATAGGGCTTATGGGACTTATGGGTCTTATGGGACTTATAGGACTTATAGGGCTTATAGGACATATAGGACATATAGGGCCTATAGCACCCCTACGGGGAATTGCATGGTGCAGCAATGCAGGGAACCGTGCTGCCTGATGAGCGGACAGCAGTCGATGCCGACGATTTCCCTGTCGGGGAAAGCCTCGCCGATGATGCGCAGGGCCTCGGCATCGAGGTCGGGCTGTGCGTAGGTGGGGCAGAGCACGGCACCATTGATGATGAGGAAGTTGGCGTAGGTGGCGGGCAGACGCTCACCGTCTTCGTCGTAGATGGGGCGGGGTAGGGGGAGCTTCTTCAGCGTATAGGGGAGGCCGTCGATGGTGCGGAAGGTTTTCAGCTGTTCCTCCATGAGGCGCAGCTCCTCGTATTGCTCATCTTCGGGATTGTCGCAGCCAATATATAATAATGTGTCGTTGGGAGCGATGCGCACAATGGTGTCAATGTGGCCATCGGTGTCATCGCCAGTCAGTTGGCCGTAGTCAATCCACAGGATGCGGTCGGCATAGAGATATTCCTTCAGTCGCTCCTCTATCTGCTCCTTGGTCAAGGGCTGATTGCGGTGAGGAGCCAAGAGACAAGGCGAAGTGGTGAAGATGGTACCTTTGCCGTCGCTCTCTATGCTGCCGCCTTCGAGGACGAAGTCCAGGTGGTCAACATACTCACCCTGCACCGAGCCCTCGTCGTAGAGCCGGCGGTTGATGGCGTTGTCCTGCTCGGCAGGGAACTTCTCGCCCCAACCGTTGAAGCAGAAATCTAAGAGTTTAGTGTTGAGTGTTGAGTGTTGAGTGACTTTTGTACTGTCGTCAGAAGTCACATTGCTAAACCCTGAACTCTTGTCACTCAACTCTGAACCCTCAACACTCAACAAAGTGATGAACCCGTGATCGCGTGCCCATGTGTCATCGGTAGGCGGGCCGACAATCAACAGCGGCTCGCGTCGACGTATCTCGCGCGCCATGTCCTCGTAGGTCTTCGTCACTTCGCTGAGCATCGGCGCCCAGTCGGTCTGTTCATGCGGCCACGTCAGCTGTACGCCGCTCTGCGGCTCCCATTCAGCAGGCAGCCGGTAGGCTTTTTTGTTAATCATGGTTGCAAAGGTACGATTTTTTTTAACAAAACGCGAAAAATACAAATAATTTAGCTAATTTTGCAGCCTGAATACAACAAAACCGACATATTTAGAATGAAAGTAATGAAATTCGGCGGAACGTCCGTAGGTTCCGTACCAAGCATCCTGAGCTTGAAGAAAATTGTTGAGGCAGAAGCCGAGCGGGGGCCTGTCGTGGTTGTAGTGAGCGCCCTAGACGGCATCACCGACAAACTCATCGCTATGGCTCACGTAGCACAGCAAGGTAGTGAAGAGTGGCGCAACGACTATGAAGCCATCGTCTACCGCCATCACCAAATGATAGATGCCATCATCACCGACGAGTCGCGTCGCGCTGCCGTTTTGTGGAAGGTGGATGCCCTCTTCGACCAGTTGCAGAGCATCTGCACCGGCGTGTTCCTCATCCACGACCTGTCGAAGAAGACCGAGGATGCCATTGTGAGCTACGGTGAGCGCCTGTCGTCAAACATCGTAGCCGGACTGATAGACGGTGGTATGCGCATGAACAGCCGCGACTTCATCCGTACAGAGAAGAAGAACGGCAAGCATGTCCTCGATGCCGAGCTGACTACCAAGCTGGTGCGCGAAGTGTGGAAGTCAAATGAAGTCCCCTCGGGGGCAGTAGGGAGGGCTATTCCTGTGGTGCCCGGCTTCATTGCCCGCGACCGCGACAGTCACGAGACGACGAACCTGGGACGTGGTGGCTCAGACTATACCGCTGCCATCATCGCCGCTGCTCTCGATGCCGATGTGCTGGAGATATGGACCGACGTCGACGGATTCATGACTGCCGACCCGAAGGTTATCCAGTCGGCCTACACCATCAATGAGCTGAGCTATGTCGAGGCGATGGAGCTGTGCAACTTCGGCGCGAAGGTGGTCTATCCTCCCACCATCTACCCCGTCTGCATCAAGCATATTCCCATCCGGGTGAAGAACACCTTCAACCCTGAGCATCCGGGCACACTCATCAAGGACAAGATAGACGACGACCTAAAGCCCATCAAAGGCATCAGCAGCATCAAGGGCACCACGCTCATCACCGTGACGGGTCTTTCAATGGTGGGTGTCATCGGTGTGAACCGCCGCATCTTCACCACCTTGGCCGACCGCGGCATCTCCGTCTTCATGGTGTCGCAGGCATCGTCAGAGAACAGCACATCCATCGGCGTGCGCGACGAGGATGCCGATGCTGCCGTAGAGGTGCTCAACGAGGAGTTTGCCAAGGAGATAGAGACGGGCGCCATGTTCCCCATGCAGGCCGAGAGCGGTCTGGCCACCATCGCCATCGTGGGCGAGAACATGAAGCACACGCCGGGCATTGCCGGTAAGCTCTTCGGCACACTCGGACGTAGCGGTATCAGCGTCATAGCCTGTGCACAGGGCGCATCAGAGACCAACATCTCGTTTGTCGTCGAGGGACGCTTCCTGCGCAAATCGCTGAACGTGCTGCACGACAGCTTCTTCCTCTCCGAATACAAGGTGCTCAACCTCTTCATCTGCGGCATTGGCACCGTCGGCGGCATGTTGCTGGAGCAGATCCGCACACAGCAGCAGATACTCATGCAGAAGAAGCGCCTGAAGCTGAATGTGGTGGGCATTTCCGATGTCGATAACTTCGTGCTCGACCGCGAGGGCATCGACCTGAACAACTACGAGAAAATCCTGCGTGCCGGCTATCCTGCCAATACGGAGCACATGCGCGACGAGATAGTGAAGATGAACATCTTCAACAGCGTCTTCGTCGACTGCACCGCCAGCCGTCAGATTGCCACCCTCTACCAGACCTTCCTCGAGCACAACATCAGCGTGGTGGCTGCCAACAAGATAGCTGCCTCCAGCGACTACGACAGCTATGTGAAGCTGCGCCAGACGGCTCGCGACCGCGGTGTCTATTACCGCTACGAGACCAATGTGGGCGCCGGCCTGCCCATCATCGGCACCATCAACGACCTATGCAACTCAGGCGATAAGATACTGAAAATAGAGGCAATACTCTCTGGAACGCTCAACTTTATCTTCAACGAGATATCCGCCGATGTGCCCTTCAGCGAGACCGTGCGCCGTGCCAAGGAGCAGCGCTACAGCGAGCCCGACCCGCGCATCGACCTCAGCGGCACCGACGTCATCCGCAAGCTCGTCATCCTCACCCGCGAGGCCGGCTACAAGGTGGAGCAGGACGATGTGGAGAAGCACCTCTTCGTGCCCAACGATTTCTTCGAAGGCTCGCTCGATGACTTCTGGCGCCGTCTGCCTGAGCTTGATGCCGACTTCGAGGCCCGCCGCAAGGTGCTGGAGGCTGAGGGCAAGCGTTGGCGCTTCGTCGCCACAATGGAAGCCGGAGGCGACCACCAGTCGACGGTCAAGACCAGCGTCGCCCTGAAAGAAGTGCCTTCCACGCACCCGTTCTACCCGTTGGAAGGCTCCAACAACATCGTGCTGCTCACCACCGAGCGCTACCGCGAATACCCCATGCTCATACAGGGCTACGGTGCAGGAGCCGCCGTCACAGCAGCAGGTGTCTTCGCCAACATTATGTCTATCGCTAACATTTAAATGAAGCACATTATTATCCTTGGTGACGGCATGGCCGACCACCCCGTAGCGCGGCTGGGAGGAAAGACGCTGCTGCAGGCGGCTGACAAACCCATGATGGATTGGCTGGCTAAGAACGGAAGGACAGGGCGGCTCATCACCGTGCCGGAAGGATTTCCTCCGGGCAGCGAGGTGGCAAACACGGCCATCCTGGGCTACGACCTCAACAAAGTGTATGAAGGTCGTGGCCCACTGGAGGCTGCCAGCATCGGCTATGACATGCAGCCCGACGACTTCGCCATCCGCTGCAATATCATCACGCTTGAAGACGGAAAAATCATCACTCACAACGGCGGCAACCTGCAGACTGAGGATGCCCGCCAGCTCATCGACTACTTGAACGAGCATCTTGCAAAGCCCATCAACGAGCGCGAGGGCTGTGAGCGCGTGAAATTCATCTGCGGCATCCAGTACCGTCACCTGCTGGTCATCAAGGGCGGCAACAAGCACATCGAGTGCGCTCCGCCGCATGACCATCCCAACGAGCCTTGGCGCCCCCTAATGGTGGCCCCCCTTTCGTCCCCCGAGAAAGCCCCCCTGTCGTCCCCCGAGGGGGACACTCTTGCTGGCAAGCCCACACTCAAGTCAAATGAAGCCCCCTCGGGGGCCGTAGGGGGGGCTCTCTCACCCGAGCAGACCGCAAGCCTGATGAACGAACTCATTCTCCGCTCTCAGGAACTGCTGCCCCAGCATCCCTACAATCAGGCCAAGGCCGCGAAGGGCGAGCGTCAGGCCAACAGCATCTGGCCGTGGAGTGGCGGCTACCGCCCGTCGATGCAGACGCTCATGGACCAGTATCCGCAAATAAAAAGCGGGACTGTCATCTCGGCCGTCGACCTCATTCAGGGCATTGGCCGCTATGCCGGACTGAAAATCGTCAAGGTGCCTGGTGCCACAGGCCTTGCCGACACCAATTACGAAGGAAAGGCCCAGGCAGCCATCGAAGCCTTGCAACATGACGATTTCGTCTTTGTACACGTCGAGGCTACCGATGAGGCCGGCCATGATGGCGACCTCGAACTGAAGTTGAAGGCTATCAACTACCTGGACCAGCGACTCATCAAGCCCATTTACGAAGCTACGGAGCAGATGGCAGAGCCTGTCTGCATCGCCGTGCTGCCCGACCATCCCACGCCTGTCGAGCTGCGCATTCATGTCAACGAGCCGGTGCCGTTCCTCATCTATCATAAGGGCATAGAGCCTGACGACGTGCAGAGCTACGACGAGGTGAGCTGCGTCAGCGGTGCCTATGGGATGCTGCGTCTTGAGCAGTTCATGCAGTCTTTTATGAAGTATTAAGGTTGAAATATGAAAAAGCATTTGTGTTTCTTATGTACTTTGTTGATGGCGGTCACGGCTGTGGCGCAGGAGCTGCAGATGAGGGTGAACATCAACAGCTCGCAGGTACAGGGCACCGACAAGTCCGTGTTCGAGAACCTGCAGCAGACCTTGGAGCAGTTCTTCAACGAGCAGCAGTGGACGCCGATGCAGTTTCAGGAGAACGAGCGCATACAGTGCTCGATGAATATCACCGTGTCGAAATACGACGTGTCGGAAAACCGCTTCACCTGTTCGGCTTTGATACAGGCCAGCCGACCGGTGTATAATGCTGCCTACACCACCGTCGTCTACAGCAACAACGACAAGAACTTTGACTTCGAGTTCGTGCAGTACGACCAGCTGAACTTCAACGAAGAGGTGATTGACAACCAGCTGGTAGCCCTCTGCGCCTATTATGCCCTTCTCATCATCGGCATGGACCTCGACAGCTTTGCTCCTATGGGCGGCACCGACGTGTTGCAACGCTGCATGAACCTGGTGAACAACGCGCAGAACCTGTCCTTCACCGGATGGAAGGCTTTCGATGACTCGCGCAACCGTTTTGCCATCATCAACGACTACCTGAACGAGTCGATGACTTCCTTCCGCCAGTTGCAGTACGACTACTACCGTCAGGGCTTAGACGAGATGGCCAACAACGTGGAGCGTGGGCGCACCAACGTCACCACAGCGCTGCAAAACCTGAAGAAAGCCCATGAAGACCGTCCCCTGAGTTCGCTGCCGCAAATATGGACTGACTACAAGAAGGACGAGCTGGCCAACATCTACAAAGGCAAAGGAACGCCGAAGGAGAAGGAAGAGGTCTACGACCTGCTCTTCAACATCAATGCCTCCCAAAACTCATCCTGGGAGAAAATCAAGCAGTAGGGCATGGGGCCTATAGGTCCTATGAGTCCTAAAGGTCCTATAAGTCCTATAAGACCCATAGGTCCTATAAGTCCCATAAGACCCAAAAACCTAAAAAATAACACCAACATGAGAAAAACCTTGATTCTGGCATCCCTCATGATGCTGACTGCCATCAGCGCATTAGCGCTCACACCTTGGAAGAAAGGCGGCTTTGAGACCGGCAAGTACCGTAACGTCTTTGTGGACATGGGCTACAAACCCGCCGATGTGGACGCCAAGCTGAAAGAAGTTTTCAACGATGTGTTTCGCGGCCCCAACAAGGTCTACTTCGAAGTGGGCGACACGCTGGGCTATGTCTCTGACATCAAGAACCATGACGCCCGCACCGAGGGCATGTCCTACGGCATGATGATAGCCGTGCAGATGGGCGAGAAAGACATCTTCGACCGTCTGTGGCGCTGGAGCAAGAAATACATGCAGCATCAGGACGGGCCGCGCAAAGGCTACTTCGCATGGAGCTGCAAGACCGACGGCACGCGCAACGCGGAGGGTGCCGCCAGCGACGGAGAGCTCTATTACGTCACGTCGCTGCTCTTCGCCTCCAACCGCTGGGGAAACGACACCGGCATCAACTACAAAGCTGAGGCACAGTATATCCTCGACTGCATCCAGCCCAAGGAATACACTCCCGAACCCCGTCCCGGTTTCGGAGGCTTCGGCCCGCAGCAGACAGGCCCGCAGAAAATGTATCTCATTGACCCTGAGACAAAACTCATCACCTTCACGCCCGACGGCTTCGGCCAGCGCTTCACCGACCCCAGCTATCACCTTCCCGCTTTCTATGAGGTCTGGGCGAAGTATGCCGACGACGGCCGCAGCGCCCTTTGGCAGGAGTGTGCCGACAAGAGCCGTGAGTTCCTGCACAAGGCCATCAACGAGCAGACGGGCCTGAATGCCGACAACTGCCAGTATGACGGCAGCGAGATGCAGATGCCGCGCTTCCCAGGTATGCAGCAGCGCCCGCAGGGAGCACCGCGACGCATGGGCAACAACAACTTCCGCTATGACTCGTGGCGGGTGCCCATGAACATCGCCCTCGACTACGAATGGAGCTGTGCCGACCGCGAATGGCAGCAGCGCTATGGCGAGACCATCCAGAACTTCTTCTATTCGCAGGGCGTTGACAAGTTTGTCGACCAGTACCGCGTGGACGGCTCTCTGCCTGAGGGCGACGAAATACTTCAGGCTGGAGGCTTCCGCAAGCTGCGCCACAGCATTGGCCTCGTGGCTACTGTAGCCGCCGCTTCCGTGATGTGCTCACACGACAAGAGCAAGGAGTTTGTCGATGCCCTTTGGAACGCCAAGCACGTACCTTTCGACGACGGCTACTTCGATGCCTACTACGACGGTCTGCTACGCCTCTTCGCCTTCATGCACCTCAGCGGCAACTACCGAGTCATCACACCAAAATAATCATACTATGAAAACATCTTTTGTTAACCTTGCTCTAATGGCCTGCCTGACGACTGCAAATGCGCAGACAGGAAAAGAGTGGGACAATCCTTCCGTCAGTCATGTCAACCGTGAGAAGGCACACACCACAGCGCTGCCTATGAAGAGCGAGGCCGATGCCGTCATGAACGACCGGACGCTGTCACCCTTCTATCAGTCGCTCGATGGCATCTGGAAGTTCCAGTGGGTGAACGCCCCGTCGAAAGCTACGGCGGCGGTATGTGCCGCAGACTACAACGATGCTGCCTGGACCGACATCGATGTGCCCAGCAGCTGGCAGGTATGGGGCTTGCAGCACGGCAAGGCGTGGGACAAGCCGCTCTACTGCAACGTGGCCTATCCCTTTTCGTTCAACGAGCAGACCTACAGCGTGATGGCCGAGCGACCGGGTTGGTTCACCTACAACAGCAACATGCCCAACCCTGTGGGCACCTATCGCCGACACTTCACCATCGCTGCCGACTGCCTCGCTGACCACGATGTCTATGTGCGCTTCAACGGCGTGGGGCACGGCTTCTACCTCTGGGTCAACGGCCAGCGGGTGGGCTACAGCGAGGACTCCTACGTGCCTGCTGAGTTCAACATCACGCCTTACATAGTGGAGGGCGACAACACGATGGCCCTGCAGGTCTACCGTTTCACCAGCGGCTCCTTCCTTGAGTGTCAGGACTACTGGCGACTGACGGGCATCCAGCGCCACTGCTTCATCTGGGCAGCGCCGAAGACGCAGATACGCGACTATTTCTTCACCACCGACCTCGACAACACCTACACCAATGCCAAGGCCAACGTGAAGGTAGAGATAGCTTCTTCCGCACTCTCCAACAACGAGGGCACCTTCACGCTGGAGGCTGCCATCAAGGACGGCCCCGCCACCATCGCCTCTGTCACAAAAAGCTTCACCGTCGCTCCTGCCTCTGAAAGCGCCGCAGTCACAACAAGCCTCGATATGGACGTCACCGCTCCCCGCCTCTGGTCGGCCGAGACACCCAGCCTCTACGACCTCGTCCTCACCCTGAAGGACGCCGAGGGCCACGTCAAGGACATCCGCAGCTCGAAGGTGGGCTTCCGCGAGGTGAGCATCCGCAACGACGGCGCCCTCCTCATCAACGGCAGGCGAATGGTGTTTCACGGAGTCAATCGCCACGACTTCTCGCCTGTCAACGGACGCGCCATCACCGACGAGGAGATAGAGGAAGACATCAAGACGATGAAGCGCCTCAACATCAACGCTGTGCGCACCAGCCACTATCCCAACGACCCCATCTTCTACGACCTCTGCGACAAGTACGGACTCTATGTCCTGGCTGAGGCCGACGTGGAGTGTCACGCACACCAGAAGCTGTCGTCGCTGGAGCTCTTCCGACCGGCTATGGTGGAGCGCTCCGAGAACCACGTCCTCACCATGCGCAATCATCCCTGCATCTTCATCTGGAGCTTCGGCAACGAGTCGGGTGGGGGAGAGAACTTCCGCTACGTCCAACAGGCCATCAAGGCGCTCGACAAGACACGACTCACCCACTATGAGGGCGGCAGCCAGTATGCCGACGTCTCATCGTCGATGTATGGCAGCTATGACTACATCAACATGATAGGCTCGACGCAGAAGAACCGTCCACACATACAATGCGAGAACTCTCACTCTATGGGCAACGCTATGGGCAACCAGCGCGACATGTTCGACCTCTACGAGAAATATCCTTGCCTCACAGGCGAGTTCATCTGGGACTTCAAGGACCAAGGACTGCTCACCAAGAACAGCGCAGGCAAGGAATACTGGGCCTATGGCGGCGACTTCAACGACAATCCCAACGACGGCAACTTCTGCATCAACGGTCTGGTGCGACCCGACTGGAGCCTCACGGCCAAGTCGTATAACACGAAGAAGGTCTACCAGCCCTTGGAGTTCAAGACTGTCAGCGCAGCACAGGGCCGATTCCGCATCAAGAACAAGATGGCCTTCCTGCCCAGCTCCGCCTACGACGTGAAGTACGAGCTGAAGGACGAGGAGGGCAACGTTATCGCTTCAGGCATCATCGACAAGGAGGTGGCAGCAGCCGACAGCGCCGTCGTCACCATCGACCTCTCGGCCGTCAAACAGCTATCAGCCGACCAGGAAGCCTTCATCCAGTTCACGGCCACGCAGAAAGGTGATACCCCTTGGGCCGAGGCGGGCTATGTGGTGGCTGAGGAGAAGCTGAACGTGCAGACAGCCCAAAAGCCGATGTACGACCTGAGCCGACTTGACAGCGCCGAAGAGCTGACCGTAGAAGAGGGCTCGGCCAGCATCGTCGTGCAGAACAGCACCTTCAAGGCGGTGTTCAGCAAGGCAAAGGGCACCCTCAACAACTACACCTACGACGGCACATCGATGGTGAGCCAGCCCCTGCAGCTCAATGTCTTCCGACTGCCTACCGACAATGACGGACGTCAGAGCGGCACTTGGGACAACATGGGACTGCGCAAGCTCACCGTGAAAGGAACAGGAGCAGAGGTGCAGCCGGCAGAAGACAAGAAGACGGTGAGCGTGGCGCTGACCAGCACCTACACAGGACAGAACGGCACAGCCTTCGACGTTCTGCTCGACTTCATCGTCTGCGCCGACGGCACCCTGATGGTCAACTCCTTCATACGCCCTGCAAGCACAGGAGCCATCATTCCGAAGATGGGCTTCCGACTGGAGATGCCTGCCGCGATGGAGCAGCTCGCATGGTTCGGACGCGGACCGTGGGACAGCTATCGCGACAGAAAGGAGGCGTGCCTGCCCGCCATCTACTCCAGCACGGTGACAGAACAGCGTGAGGACTACATCCTGCCACAGGAGCACGGTACCAAGCAGGATGTGCGATGGATGGCACTCAGCAACAGCGAGGGCAAGGGACTGCTCTTCGTGGCTCCCGACCAGATGGCGGCATCTGCCGTACACTTCCGACCGGAAGACAACTACACCAACAAAGGCAGCCGCATGAAGCACACCTACCAGTTCAAGAGCTGCACCAACACCGTCGTGTCGCTCGACGCTGCCACGCGCGGACTCGGAAACGCATCCTGCGGACCAGACGTCTTGGAGAAATACGAGCTGCACGCTCAGAACACCGTCTTCCGATTCTTCATCATGCCTATCTCCTCTCAACCCTCATCTCTCACCTCTCAACCCTCATCTCTCAACTCTCATCTCTCATCTCTCATCTCTCAACTCTCAACCAAAGCGCGCGTCGACATGCCCGTTTGCCAGCCCGTCAGCTGTGAGCGGCAGAACAACGGACGCATCAAGATGAGTACCGCCACCAAGAATGCCACCATCTACTACAGCATAGACGGAGGCGAGTACCAGCAGTACACGACCCCCATCAGCCACAACGGAGCCTGCAACATTCGCACCTATTGCACAGCCGATGCCATGCTCGCCAGCCCAGTGATGACCTTCACCTTCAGTCTCTTCATCAACAAAAGCACATGGAAGGTTGTCAGCGCCGACAGCTATCAGGGAGGCAACGAGGCTCGTCTGGCCATCGACGGCAACAACAGCACCTTCTGGCACACGCAGTGGAGCCCCACAGAGCCGCCGTGCCCACACACACTCATCGTCGACATGGGAACAGCCTATAACGTCACAGCCTTCACCTATCTCACACGACAGGACGGCAACGAGAACGGCATGGTGAAAGACTACGACATCTATCTCAGCCAGGACGGCAAGACATGGGGGACGCCAGTAGCCACAGGAGAGTTCAAGAAAACGACATCGCTCCAGCAGGCCAAGCTCAAGACGCCCAAAGTGGGACGCTACTGGAAGTTTGTGGCCAAGTCAGAGGTAAACGGACGCGCATGGACCTCGGCTGCAGAGATAGGCATACAGGCCGAAGAGACAGACACCGGCATACTGCCCATAAGTCCAGCCTCAAGCACGCAGGACCACGACTCCGTCTACAACCTTCAGGGCCGGCGCATGACGGGAGAGCCGTCATCATGGCCGCAAGGCATCTACATCTTCCGAGGGCGCAAAGTTCTGATGAGGTAGTATAGAAAAATGAGTTTTTAATAAAGATTGTTGAAATATGCCGCCTCTGTGGTTAAATAACTATAATAATAATTGACTTTAAACCGTTAATTGCAGTCATAACACTATCTTTGCAACGTAAAATGCGCAAGTCCATTATTCATTAAAACATTGAAAACGATGAAAACAAACATTCTATTCACAGCATTGGCCGCAGCACTCCTGCTGAGCAGCTGCGCATCGAAGAAAGAACTCGTGGGATGCCGCGAGGAGAACAAGAGCCTCACCAGCTCGTTGCAGACCACCAAGGAAGACCTCGCCGCCAAGAACGCACGCATCACAGCGCTCGAGGAGCAGCAGAAAGGACTGCAGCAGGCACTCAAGGCTGCAGAGCAGAAATATGCCAAGCTGCAGGAGAGCCTCGACAAGAGTCTCAGCAATGCCAACCAGAACAACATCTCCATCGAAAAGCTCGTAGACCAAATCAACGAGAGCAACCAGTACATTCGCCATCTCGTAGAGGTGAAGTCGAAGAGCGACTCGCTCAACATGGTGCTGACCAACAACCTGACGCGCTCACTCTCCAGAGAGGAGCTGAAGGAGGTCGACGTGCAGGTGCTCAAGGGCGTTGTCTATATCTCGCTGGCCGACAACATGCTGTTCCGCAGCGGTGGCTATGAGATCAACCCGCGCGCAGCAGAGACACTGAGCAAGATTGCCAAAATCATCACCGACTACAAGGACTACGACGTGCTGGTAGAGGGTAACACCGACAATGTGCCCATCTCGCGCGAGAACATCCGCAACAACTGGGACCTCTCCTGTCTGCGTGCCTCAAGCGTCGTGCAGGAGTTGCAGAACAAGTACAATGTCGACCCCAAGCGCCTCACAGCCGGTGGTCGCGGTGAGTACAACCCCCTGCAGCCCAACGACACCGAGGTGGGCAAGCAGCGCAACCGTCGCACCCAGATCATCATCACTCCGAAGCTCGACGAGTTCATGGAGCTCATCGGCGAAGCACCAGCAACCGAGAAGTAACATCTCCAACCAAAGTATCAAAAGGGGAGGGCAGGCACTAAGCTTGTCCTCCCTTCTCTTTGCCGCCCCCTGGCTGTGTGGTGCACATCTTTGCCAGCCCGGTGTGCACGAATACGTGCACCACACAACCATGCCAGCTGAAAGCGGAAGCACCTTCCCCGTCTCTCATCATTGCTTGAAAATCGCCTCAACGATACCGTTTGCAAAGCTAAACGAGCCGTTCAGCAACGTGAATAGCTCGTTTCTCTGTCTAAACGGCACCATTTGCAAGTCCAACCAAAGGGTGATGGGCTCAGCTTCTTGGCGCGGACGTAAATCTTCCCATAGTTATGGTTCTTAACGACCTAATAACAACCAATTTTTTTCAATAAAATATCAATCATTACAAATGACAGATGACAGTTGCAAAACAAGCACCCCCAACCATGCTCCGGGAATGATAGAGAAGAACTATGGCAAGGAAAATAATAAGATAATATGATAAATAGAATAATAAATTATTAATACACAAAATTATTAATTAACTATATCATTAATACATTATATTATATATACATTCCATCTACAGTCCATCCTGTTTTATCTATTTCCATCTACCCTAGGGGGCTTAGTTTTTCAACTGTCATCTGTCATTTGTCATTGCCATAGATTATTTCCCTTCTTTTTGAATAAAAATAAATGTCTTCATCATTTTTGTCTTAAATTATTCAAATCAAAGCGGATGCCGCGACGGGCAGCTAAACCTTCAGCAGGGAGCTGTCGCCGTAGCTGAGGAAACGGTAATCATGGTCGAGGGCATGACGGTAGATGTCACGCCAACGGCCTTTGGTAAAGGCACTGACAAGAAGAAGAAGCGTGGACTGCGGCTGGTGGAAATTGGTGACGAGGTATTTGACGATGTGAAAGTCATAACCTGGTGCAATGATGATCTGGGTGGAGGCATGAAGAGCCTCTAAGTCGTTGCGGTCCATCCATTGAAGCAGGGCTTGGACGGAGCGTTGAGAGTTGAGAGTTGAGAGTTGAGGATTGAGAGACGTTTGTTGGGGGGTGAGAGTTGAGGGTTCGTAGGGTTCCCACTGCTCTACGTGCAGCTCTTCCTCTGTGAGGTCGGGGTTGGCGGCAACTTTGAGGCCCATGTAATAGAGGCTCTCTAAGGTGCGCACGCTGGTGGTGCCTACAGCGATGGCCTGACAGTCGTGCTGGAGCAGCTTCTCGAGTGTCTGACGGTGGACGCAGATGTGCTCGCTGTGCATGACATGACCGCCCATCGTCTCACTCTTCACAGGCTTGAATGTGCCTGCGCCCACATGCAGCGTCAGTTCCTCGCGGTCGATGCCGTGCGCATCGAGAGCGGCCAGCACCTCGGGTGTGAAATGCAGGCCTGCGGTGGGAGCGGCCACACTGCCTTTGATTTTGGAATAGACGGTCTGGTAGGTGGTGAGGTCGCTCTGCTGGGTCTCGCGGTTGAGGTAGGGTGGTATGGGCAGCTGGCCTGCGGCCTCTAACAGCTCGGCAAAGGTGAACTCCTCGGGCCATGTGAAGTCGATGATGTGGCTGGTGTCGGTCGTTGGCCTGCTTGGCTGGTCGGCGGAGAGGCGCTGGGCACTGCCGCCACGTGTGGCATGAATGGTGACGGGATGCTGCTGGTGGGTGATGGTGAGCGAGAGGGTTCCCTCCTTCCATTTCTTCAGGTTGCCTACAAGACAGAGCCATTGGCAATGGCCGCGCGAGAGGAACATCTGCTCGTATTCTGCAGGGGCGTAAGGCTCCAGGAGGAACACCTCGATAAGGGCGCCTGTGTCTTTGCGGAAGTGCAGTCGGGCACGTATCACCTTGGTGTTGTTGAACACCATGAGGGCTCCCTTGGGCAGGTATTGCGGGAGGTTGAAGAAATGGTCGTCGATGATGTGGCCGTGGTCGTAGACCAACAGCTGTGAGTGGTCGCGTGGTGTGACGGGGAACTTGGCTATGCGCTCGTCGGGCAGCTCATAGTTGAAGTCACTGATGCTGATGTTTTTTGTATCCATTACCTCTTTTACTTCATCTTTAACTTCCGGAAATTTTTAAATGAAACATGCCTTGATGAGGGCATAGATGAGGATGGCGACAAGTGCGCAGAGGGGAATGTCGGCATGTTTGCGCAGGAATCCTGTCTTGGTGTATTGCGAAGAGACATAGTTGGCTGGGGCCACAGCGCGCTTGCTCACCTTGCTGTAGAACACCCAGACGCACGTTCCCACGACGGCTCCCCAGAGCAGACCCACAAGGATGTCGCCTGGAAAATGTACGCCGAGATAGATGCGCGTCCAGCAGTTGACAAGCGACCAGATGACGAGGCCCACACTGAGCAGTCGGCTCCTGATGAGCCAGATGAAGAAGACTGCCAGGCTGAACGTGTTGGAGGCGTGGGCAGAGAAGAATCCGAAGCGTCCTCCCCTGTAGCCGTTGACAATGTCGACACTGATGCCTATGTCGGGGTCGCGTGCAGGGCGCCAGCGGCCCACAAGGGGCTTGACAATCATGTCGTCGAGACTGCCGGCAAGGAAGACACAGAGCAACGCACAGCCCACGATGATGAGTATCTGCTTGAGGCTGTCGCTGTTTTTGATGACTATATAGAGCAGGGCCACATAGAGGGGAATCCATGTGGTGGCTGTGGTCAGGGTCTTCACCAGCGAGTCGAGGAAAACGGAGTCGCTGCCGTTGAGGGCCAGTAGCCATTGCTTGTCAAGCTCTATCCAGTGCATTTTTTTCTTTTTGTTGTTGTCGTTATCACGTTATTACGTTATCACGTTATTACGTTATCACGTTATCACGTTATTACGTTATCACGCTGTTGTCGTTATCACGTTATTACGTTATAACGTTATAACGCTCTTCTGCTAAATGACTTCTATCTCTTTTGCCCTCACCCAGCCTTCGCGACCGTCGGGGAGGATGATTTGCTTCCATTCACTCATGGTGCCGTCGGTGATGGTGACTTTGGTGCCGGCATGAATGGTGAACTCATCGGAACCACTTGCTGTAGGCGTGTTCTTCACCTGCAGACTTTGCACCATGACGATGGCCTCGTCGTGACGCTGCAAAGCACGCTGTTGCTGCCATGCGAAGAGATTGGACAGCAAGAACAGCACCAGCAGCAAGACAGCAGCCGTGAACGATATGCGGCGCAGACGCTCGCTGAAAGCAAAGAACCACACCAGCGCCAGCATGAGCGCTACTGCGAGGGAAGCCAGGCCGATGACAGCCCACAGGTCGACGCTGCAGGCCTGCACCAAGGAACGGTACCAAGTGACGAAGAACATCTCACGCTCAGGAGCTATCTTGTCGATGGTCTTCGCCCGTGCCAGCTGCAGGTTGAAGCGTGCATCATCGTCAGACGGCTGCATGCGCAAGGCTCGCTCCCACGAGAGGATGGCCGCCGAGAGGCTGTCGATGCGGAAATAGGCATTGCCCAGATTGTAGTAGACATCGGCGCTGGGGCCTTTCTGGCTGAGCAGCTGCTCGTAGATGCTGATGGCTTCGTCGTACTGCTCCTGGCTGAAGGCTTCATCGGCACGCACCTTCGAAGGACTCTCGGCATGGGCTGCAATGAAGCACAGACTCATGGCCAGCGGCAGGAAAAGAACTGCTAAGGGCTTCATTTTCTTCTTGTTCTGTTTCACACTCTCTATCTGCTCGATGGCAGTGATGGATTTTTCATAGACACGGCTCATGTTGCCCTGCGGGTCGCCTGGGGCATAGCGCACAAACTCACACTCGTCGATGGCTGCAATGAAGCTGTCGGTCACCTCCTGTCCCACACCACGCTCGTCAAGGCGCTGGCTGATGTTCTCGCGCGACAGTTGGCTGACAGGAATGTTGAGCTTGTCGCCCACATATCCCCAGAGCGCACGCAACGTCTCATCGTAGAACTCGGCGGCCTTGCCTGCACGCATCAGCTTGGCAGCCTTGCGCAGCTTGCTGACAGCCACCTTGTTGGCGCGTTTGCGGCGTGACTGCACCGCATCGGCCTGACTGCTCATCCTCATGCGCAGAACGATGAAGATGATGATGAACAGCAGGATGAAGGCAGCCATGAGGATGAAATAGGCGGTTGTGCCAAAGAAGGAGCCAGCCTTTGCCGTGTTTTCCTTTCCAGTCCTGATGGCATGTATGTCGCCCGTTCCGTCATCAGCCCTTCCTGTGAAGTCCTGCATGGAGCTGGCTGTTCCGTCGCCCTTGAGCACCTCCAGCGCGAACGGCTCGGTCTGCACGGTGCGATAGTCGCGGGCATCGGTGTCGTAATAGGTGAGAGAGGCAGCAGGTATGACATAGTTGCCACGTTTCTGGGGCACAGCAATGTATTCGAAGGTCAGCGTGCCGTCGAGTCCGTCGGCTGTCAGCGTGAAGTTCTCGCTCTGCTTGGCATCGTAAGTGTCGAAGCTCTGCGGGAAAGCTATTTCCGGCTGGCGCAGCATCTTCAGGTTGCCGTGCCCGCTGATGGTGAGGGTCAGCGTGACGGGCGTGTTCTCCTTCACCGTCGTCGGCTCCAGCTTGCCACTGATGGAGAAGCGTCCCACGCCGCCGCTGTAGTTGGCTGGCCGCTGCGGCAGGTCGGTGACGGTGATGTCGAGGGGCTGTGTGGTGAGCTGTCGCGGTATCTCCCTTGTCATGTTCATAAAGGGGTCGAAGGGGTCGCGTATGACGTCGGTGAGATAGCCCTGCACGGTGATGCTAGGAATGTGCAGCGTGCCTGTCTTCTGCGGATAGACCACATACTGTTTCCAGTCGATGGTTTTCATGGTGTGTCCCCCGATGTTCTCGGCCTTCAGGCTCTTGCGCTGAGTGTCGTTGTAGGGCAGCATGTAGACATCCTGCAAGTCGAGCTTCATGTCATCCACCGAAGGAATGGGAAGGTCGGGATGCCAGCACACCTTGTAGGTGAGCAGGAAGGGCTCGCCAAAGTTGACGTGCTTTTTCGATGCTGTGACGAGGATGAAGAAATTGTTGGCCGATGCTTGTGGTGCCGCCACCCGCTCTTCGGCAGCAATGACGTTGACGGTGAGCGCGTTGGACTTCAGCTGCCTTCCTCCTACTGTAGCTGTTGCGGGCGGTATGGTAAAGGTGCCCGTCTTGGTGGCCGACAGCACGTAGGTCATGGTGAGTTCCTCTGACGAGGTGCTGCGCCCGTTGATGGTTGACGAACTGATGTTGACCGACTGTGAAGGGCCGTAGAGCACCTGAAAGGCGTCGGGCACTGAGTTTTGCGAGAAGTTGCGCACATCGAGGGTGTTGACGTGATAGCGCAGGTGGAAATTCTCGCCCACATGCACTACAGGCTCCACCTCACCTTCTATAGTATAGTTCTGCGCCGAGGAAGTGAGAAGTGAGAAGTGAGAGGCGATGAGTGCCAGCAGCACTCTCATCCTCCACGACGCTTTCACTCTGTCGTGCGTTATCTTGAGTTTCTTTGTCATTTCAATAATCTGTAATCACTTGTCGCTCATCGCTTTTTGCTTGCTACCAGTTCTTCTGGTTGGTGCGTCGTTGGCCTTCCTGCTTGCGCTGGTCAACGTTTTCCTTGGTTTTCTTTTCGTTCTGTTCGGCAATGTTCAGCAGCTGGTCAAGCATTTCCTGCTTGGTCTGGTCTTGTTGTTGCTGCTGCTGCTGTTGTTGCTGCTGTTGCTGTGGTGGCGGCTGCTGCAGCGAGTCTTGCTGCTGCTGTTGCTGCTGCTTGTCTTTGTTGTCTTGCTGCTGGTCGTTGTTATTGTTGCTGTTGCCTCCGCCTTTTGGCAGCTGTCGCTGACAGAGCACCAGGTTGTAGCGAGTGTCTTCGTCGTGAGGGTTGTTGCGCAGCGCCTGCTTGTAAGCCTCTATGGCCAGCATCAGCGCCTGGTTCTTCTCCTGCTCGCTGCTCTGATTGGCTTTCGCCTGATACATCACTCCCAGGTTGTGGTAGGCCATAGCGCGGCGCAAGGCACTGGACTCGTTGAGAGGGTCGCCGGCACGACGGAACACCTTTGTCATCACCGAGTCGCGGATGGTGTCGGGCTTCATCACCTTCCACTCTGCCTCAAACATCGATGTGCCGAGGTTGTAGTTGACAGTGGGGTTCAGGCTGTCTATCTCGTATGCTTTACTATATTGCCCCATCGCATTGCCGCGCTCACCGGCCCGCATCATGCGGTTGCCACGTTTCACATAGCGGCGCATGTCTTTCACACTCTGCGCCGACACGATGCTGACGGTGCAGAAAGCCATGATGCTCAACAGTAAATATCTGAGTTTCATCTTTTAAACAGTTTTAGTTTCTTCAGCGTAGGATTGCGACGGTCGAGGATGCAAATCTCGATGATGAGGAGGAGCAGCGCCAGCAGTCCGACAGCTTGGAACTGCTCGTCGAAATCGCTGTAGACGGTCGACTCGGCTTTCTCCAGCTTGTCGAGTGCAGCCTGCAGCTGCTTCTGCGCCGTAGCATTGTTTTCCACATGGATGTAGGCACCGCCGCCTGCCTGCGCTATCTCGCGGCATATCTCCTCGTTCAGCGCCGACATCACCATCTGGCCTGTGTTGTCTATCATATAGTCGCCTTGACGCGGGTCGGGATTGGGCACCAGCGTTCCCTTGGTTGAGCCGATGCCCAAGACATAAATGTTGCGTCCTGCCTCGCGGGCTTCCTTCGCAGCATCGATGGCCTCGCCCTCATGGTCTTCACCGTCGGTGATGAGGATGATGGCCTTGCCCACATGCTCACGCTGGGTGAAGCAGAAGCTGGCTGTGCGGATGGCCTTGGCCAAGTCGGTGCCCTGATTGACGATGAGAGCAGGCGAGAAGTTGTTGAGAAACATCTTGGCAGAGACGAAGTCATTGGTGATGGGCAGCTGGATGAAGGCATCGCCAGCAAAGGCCACAAGGCCTACACGGTCGTTGGTAAACTGGTCGATGAGCTTGCCCACAATCATCTTAGCGCGATCCATGCGGCTGAGTTTTCCGTCGGTGGCCTTGTCGACCGCCATCATCGAGTTGCTCACATCAATGGCTATAATGGCCTCAATGCCTGCCTTTGTCTGCTGGCTGATGGCCTTTCCAAACTGCGGGCGGGCCAGCATGACGATGAGCAGGGCCAAGGCACCTTCCAGCAGCCAGAACTTCACCCCAGGCCGCCAGCGCGACACCAAGGGCATGAGCTGGGCGACAAGCTCAGGGTCGCCGAACTTGCGCAGTCTTTTCTTCTGATTGCGGTAGGTGAGGAAGCGGATGGCTGCCAACACGACGACCACCACCAGCAGATACAGATATTGGGGATCTTCAAATCTGAACATTACGGTATCCTCCTAAACACGGTTATTCGTAACAGTATTTCTAACAGCAGGGCAATGATGGCAGCAGCGATGAGATATTGGTACACGTCGCGCACCTTGCTGTACTGCTGCACCTCGAGCTTTGTCTTCTCCAGGCGGTCGATGTCGCTGTATATCTGGCTCAGCTCCTGCGCGTTGGTGGCTCGATAGTAGCGTCCGTTGGTGGTGCTGGCTATCTTGCGCAGCGTCTCTTCGTCGAGGTCGTTGGGCAGCACGAGCTGCTGGGTGGTGCCGCCTATGGTCAGCTGCCGGGAAGAAGTGGCATCGGTACTGCCCACGCCGATGGTGTAGACGCGTATGCCTTTCGAGCGTGCTATCTCAGCTGCCATCAGAGGCTGTATCTCGCCGTAGTTGTTGCTGCCGTCGGTGAGCAGGATGATGATGCGGCTCTTGGCCTTCGATTTCTCTAAGTGATTGACCGACACCGACAGTCCCATGCCTATAGCCGTCATGTCGATGATGATGCCTGTTCCCATGTAGTCGGTGGCATGCTGCAGGAGCGACAGCAGTGAGCTGTGGTCAATGGTGAGCGGACACTGTGTAAAGGCCTCACCAGCAAAGAGCGTCAGGCCGATGTTGTCGTTGGAACGGTCGGAGATAAACTCTGAGGCCACGTCCAGCGCTGCCTGGATGCGTGTGATGCGCCTGACGCCCATGCCGCTGTCGTAGCGCATGTCGTTGATGAGCATCGAGGTGGAGACGTCCATCGCCAGCATGATGTCGATACCCTCCACCGTCTTCTCTTCCCAGTCGTTGCGCGACTGTGGGCGGGCCATCGCCAACACCAAGAGTGTGAAAGCCAGCACGCGGAGCAGGGCCTGCACAGGCATCAGCCTGACACGCCAAGTGCGTTGGGCACGCTGCAAGGCGAAGGTGTCGGCCATGCGGATGGTCGGCTCTGTCTTCTTCCGCAGCATCACATACCACAATATATAGGGTATGATGAGCAGCAGTAGGAACAGGTATTCTTTATTTGCAAATTCTATGTCCATGAGTCTCTAATACAATAGCAAGTCGTAGATAAACCACCCGATGTAGACCAGCAAGGCAACCATGAGCAGCGAGAGGACGGCGATAACGGCAATGAGCACCTTGCGCATCTTCTGCGACTGCTGCTGCTCTTCGGTCAGCACCGGTTTCACCACCTCCTCGGTGGGCACATTCTCCTGCTTCGTCTGGTTGATGAAGTCGATGGCGTTCACCAGGTTGGCATCATTCTCGTTGACGAGGGTTGACCATTTGGCAAACTTCACCAGGTCGGCAGTGGTGAAGAGCTGGCGCAGTTCGTCCAGCATCTTCGGGTCGTTGGTATTGGTGAGGCGCTCTATGATTTCGCTGCTGGTCATCTCCGTTGCGTTGAATCCGTAGCGCTCGTTGATATACTGTCGCAGGGTGTCGGTCAGTCGGGTGTAGTATTCCTTCGGGTCATCGGCGCGCACCACGTTGTCGGCTTTAATTTCCTCAATGGCTTTCATGGCCTTTTTGTGGGGCGGAACATGCTTGATGACGCGTATGCGGGCAATGATGGGCTTGTTGCTTCGCAGCCTGACAATGAGGAAGATGAGTAGCAGCAGCAACACCACGCTGCCCCATGCCATCCAGTAGAGTTTACCCCACTCATCGTCGGTCCAGCTCATAGGGAAGGACTGCACGTCCTTCGGGCCGAAATACTTCTCATAGTTGGTGGTGTCTACATCGACCGTCAGCACTTTCAGCGCCAGCTGCCTGGTGTTGTATTCCTTGCCGCTGATTTTCACTGTGACAGGAGGCAGCGGATAGAGTGTGTCCTCGAAGCAGGTCAGCACGTAGCTACATCTGTAGCGCTTCATGCCGTTGCCTTCATCTACGGCAGGCTCCTCGTTGGCCTGCAGCACCTCCATGTTGGAGGGCAACAGCAGCTGACGCGGAAACTCCACCTTCGCGGTGTCCTGCGCATGAGCCGTGACGGTGAGCTCCACCTGCTCGCCTACCAGCATCTCCATAGAACTGATAGACGACTCTACACTCTGCGCTAAGGAAGTAAAAAGTGAGGAGTGATAAGTGAGGAGTGCCAGCAGCACTCTCACCATCCACGTCACCTTCATCTTCCGTTGTTTTCTATATTTCATAGCAAATTATTCATTTATCACTTATCATTCAACTCTCATCACTCATCTCTCATCTCTCATCTCTCAACTCTTAACACTCAACCCTCAACCCTCATCTCTCAACCCTCATCTCTCAACTCTCAACTCTTAACTCTCAACTCTCATCACTTTCCCCGCCTGTTGAAGAGCAGGAGCAGTTGTTTCACATAGTCTTCATCGGTGGCGATGCTCACGGTGTCTACGCCGCTCTTAGCAAAGGTGTCGGTGAGGTCGCGCTGGCGGTTGACCCAGTAGGCTTTGTAGGCTTCCCGCACAGCACGGCTGCTGGTGTCGACATATTGCTCGTGGCCTGTTTCAGCGTCCACCACCTTCATCAGTCCCACCTTCGGCAGTTCTGTGGCACGATGGTCGTACACCTGAATGGCTACGACGTCATGCTTGCGGTTGGCTATGGTGAGCTGCTGCATGAAACTCTGGCGCACGTAGAAGTCGCTGAGCATGAAGGCTGTGCAGCGCCGCTTGGCCACGCTGGTGAGAAACTCCAAGGCCATCGCCACATCCGTCTTGCGGCTTTCGGGGTGGAAGTCCAGCATCTCGCGTATAATATATAAGATGTGTTTACGGCCTTTCTTCGGCGGGATATACTTCTCTATCTTGTCGGAGAAGAACACCACCCCTATCTTGTCGTTGTTCTGTATGGCCGAGAAAGCCAGCGTGGCAGCTATCTCGACAGCCATGTCGCGTTTCATCTGTTGTCGTGTGCCAAAGTCGAGCGAGCCGCTGACGTCGATGAGCAGCATCACTGTCAGCTCGCGCTCCTCTTCAAACACCTTCACGTAGGGACGGTTGAAACGGGCGGTGACGTTCCAGTCGATGTCACGCACATCGTCGCCATACTGATACTCGCGCACCTCGCTGAAGGCCATACCACGACCCTTGAAGGCTGTATGATATTGCCCCGCAAAGATGTTTGAGCTCAGGCCGCGTGCCTTGATCTCAATTTTCCGCACCTTCTTAAGAATTTCGGAGGTAGCCCCCGAAGGGGCTTCATTTGTATTCTTCTTCATCACAACTAAAGTGTCCCTCTTCGGGGGACGAAAGGGGGGCTTTTAGGGCACCTCTACCTTATTGATTACCTTGCTGATGATTTCCTCGCTGCTGATATTGCTGGCCTCTGCCTCGTAGGTCAGTCCGATGCGGTGGCGCAGCACATCGTGAGCCACAGCGCGCACATCCTCGGGCACTACATAGCCGCGACGCTTGATGAAAGCAAAGGCGCGAGCAGCCTTGGCCAGGTTGATGCTGGCGCGTGGTGAACCGCCGAAGGCAATCATGTCCTTCAGCTCCTTCAGGCCGTAGCGGTCGGGGAAGCGTGTGGCAAAGACGATGTCGGCCACATACTGCTCAATCTTCTCATCGAGATAGACATCGCTCACCACCTTGCGTGCACGAAGTATCTCGTCAACAGTAGTGACAGGTTTCACTTCAGGAAGCCCCTCGGCACGAATGTTCGAGCGGATAATCTTCTTCTCTTCTTCTAAAGTGGGATAGCCGATGACCACCTTCAGCATGAAGCGGTCCATCTGTGCTTCGGGCAGCGGATAAGTACCTTCCTGCTCGATGGGGTTCTGCGTAGCCATCACAAGGAAGGGGCTGGGCAGGTTGAAGGTCTCGCTGCCTATGGTTACCTGCTTTTCCTGCATGGCCTCCAAGAGCGCACTCTGCACCTTGGCGGGAGCACGGTTGATTTCATCGGCCAGCACGAAATTGGCAAACACAGGGCCTTTCTTTGCCAGGAACTTCTCATCCTTCTGCGAATAGATCATTGTGCCTGTTACGTCGGCTGGCAGCAGGTCGGGAGTGAACTGTATACGGCTGAAGCTGGCGTCAATGAGCTTGGCCAGCGTGTTGATGGCCAAGGTCTTTGCCAATCCGGGCACACCTTCGAGGAGGATGTTGCCGTCGCTGAGCAATCCTATAAGAAGTGATTCCACCAAGTGTTTCTGGCCCACAATGACGCGGTCCATACCGGTGGTGAGATTGGTGACGAACTGACTCTGTTGTTCTATCCTGATGTTCAGTTCGCGAATGTCTATATTCTCTGCCATGATTGTTTATTGTTGATTGTTTTGTTGTGCAAGTCTTTTCTTTACGCTTTTCTTCGACTCTATCTTTGGAATCTTCACCTCGGTTCCTTCTTCCAGCACGGTCTTGCCGTCGATGCCGTTGAACACCTCGATATAGCAGGCCAGCTCTTGAGCACCAAAGACGCGGCGTGAGATGCGCGCGGTGTTGTCGCCAGCCTTTGCTTTTTCTATACGGTCTAAACCTGTGATGTAATAGTAGCCATTGTGTGTGCGAGGATCCATCCCGTCGTATTTCTCCCAGATGGGTGTATCGGTGGCTTCGGCTTCGGCTGTCTGAGGCTGTCCCTCAGCTTTTGCCGTCGTTTCTGTTGCTGCCGGTTTCCCATCTGTCGGATTTTCGGCTGTCGGCTCCTGGACAGTCTGCTTCTCATCGGCCTGTTTAGCTGCAGGTTCTGCCTTTGCTGCCAGTTCTGCGCGAGGTGCTTCTTGTTGGCCTGCTAACAGGTTGTTACGACCAATCATATAGCCTGCGCCACCGCCTATTAGCAAGGCCAGCAGGACAGCAAACAGCAGATGGTTCCAGCCCAGCTTGATTTCTGAAGGGCGCTTCCGCTTTGGGGTGGGTTCCTCATCATCGTCTATCGAAGACTTCCAACCAGGAGGAAGCGTAACTTTTGTCGGTTTGCTTTCATTTTCGGGTTCCATTGGCTTATCAATTATTGTTTGGATTGTTTCAGTGGGTTCTTGTTCTTCCTCCTCGGCTTCAAGGACCACAGGCTCTTCTACCAGTTCTTCCACCTCTTCGGCTTCAGGAACCACAGGCTCTTCTACCAGTTCTTCCACCTCTTCGGCTTCAGGGACCACAGGCTCTTCTACCAGTTCTTCCACCTCTTCGACTTCAGGAGCAACGGGTTCTTCTATCTGTTCTTTCTCCTCGACTTCAGGGGCCACAGGTTCTTCTACCTGCTCTTCTTCCTCCTCGACTTCAGGGGCATCAGAATCGCCTTCCTGCTCTTCTTCCACCTCGACTTCAGGGGCCACAGGTTCTTCTACCGGCTCTTCTTCCTCCTCGACTTCAGGGGCATCAGAATCGCCTTCCTGCTCTTCCTCTTCGACTTCAGGGGCAACAAGTTCTTCTACCTGCTCTTCCTCTTCGACTTCAAGGGCATCAGAATCGCCTTCCTGTTCTTCCTCCTCGTATAGAAGGACAGCGGGTTCTTCCTCTTGTGTTTCGTCTTTTTCAGGAGTATCGGCTTTATCCTCCTCCGACTCAACCATGAGCGGCTCTTCTTTCTCTGTGTCGGCGGCATTGAAGATTTCTGAATCATCGTCAAATTCCACTCCGTCGTTCAGAATGACGGTCTCAAACTGTGAGAAAGGCTTGTTGACGAGTTCTTTCATCGTGTTGTCGGGCAGGAATGTCAGCTTGGAGTGACCGCCGATGACAAGGCGTTCGCCTGTATTCACGTTCACACTCTCGCGTGCCTCCACATCTATAATTTTAAATGTGCCCAGCCCTTTGATTTTCACCAATCGGTCTGCCTCAAGGCCACTCTGCACCACAGCCACTACAGAGGTGACGAAGCGCTGGGCCGTGCGGCGGTCTATGCCTTGTTTCTCTGCCAGCACTGCCGACAGTTCACTCAGATACAGTTTAGCCATTGGCCTCACCTCCTTTCTTGATCTTCTCCTTCGTTTGCGGCGTGGGCTTGAAAGCGAGGGTGAGCTTTGGCGGCACCAGCATACGCTGTCCGGTAGAGGGATTGATGATGATACGCTCCAGTTTCTTTTTCACTTCTAACACACCGAAATTAGGCAGCTGCACGGCGTTGCCTTCTTGGAAGTTGTCGCACATAGCGTTCAGCAGCGTGTTCATCCACCCCTGCGCGTCGGCGGCCTTCATCTCGTTGCGTCGTGCCAGTTCGTTGATAAACTCTTTATTGTTCATACTGTTATCATTTAAGTCTCTGAAGTTGAAAGATGAAGTTAAAAGGTGAGTTACTTCCGAAAGCTGAATTATCGTATGATTTCTCCGTAGAGGTCGAACTCTTCAGAGTCTGTTATTTTTACTTGGTAGAGCTCTCCTTCCTGCAAATCCTGTCCGTTGCAGGCGATGAGCACCTCGGGATCTACTTCGGGCGAGCAGAACTCTGTGCGGCCTATGTAGTAGTCGCCCTCGCGTCGGTCTATGATGACTTCCATCGTCTGGCCCACCTTGGTTCCCTCTATCTCGGCGCTGATGCGCTGCTGCAGTCTCATCAGTCTCGACAGGCGCTGCTCCTTCACTTCCTGCGGCACGTCGTCCTCATAGTTGTCGGCGGCGTAGGTGCCGTCCTCCTCGCTGTAGGCAAAGGCGCCCATGCGCTCGAAACGTGCCCAGCGGGTGAAGTCGAGCAGCTGACGGAAGTCATCGTCGGTTTCGCCGGGAAATCCCACCATCAGCGTTGTCCTGAGATGGATGCCTGGCACTTCGCGACGCAGACGCTCTATGAATTCTATGGTTTCTTGACGGGTGATATGACGGCGCATACGGCTGAGCATGTTGTCGCTGATGTGTTGCAGGGCAACGTCAAGATAGTTGCACACATTAGGATATTCACGCATGACGCGCAGCAGGTCCCAGGGGAAATGGGTGGGGTAGGCATAATGCAGACGAATCCAGTGCAGACCCTCTATCTGCGCTATCTGCTCCACCAGCACGGCGATACGCTGCTCTCCATAGAGGTCTACACCGTAGTAAGTCAGCTCCTGAGCAATGACCTGCAGCTCCTTCACACCCTGACTCACCAACCAGCGCACCTCGTCGAGAATCTCCTCCATAGGGCGGCTCCGGTGGTGGCCGGTCATCAGCGGAATAGCGCAGTAAGCGCAATGGCGGTCACAGCCTTCGCTGATCTTCAAGTAAGCGTAGTGGGGTGGGGTGGTGAGGTGGCGATAAGCCCCCCCTACGGCCCCCGAGGGGGCTTCATTAGTCATTAGGGCATGTGTGTCCCCCTCGGGGGACGACAGGGAGGCTAAATCTTGCAACAATTTTGTGTAGTTGAATTTCCCATACCATCCGTCCACCTCTGGTATTTCTGCTTCAAGGTCGTGTAGATAACGCTCTGACAGACAGCCCATCACATAGATGCGCTCAAGATGTCCTTCGGCCTTGGCCTGCACCAGTTCCAGAATGGTGTTGATGCTCTCCTCCTTGGCGTCAGCAATGAAACCGCAGGTGTTTACTACGGCTATCTCACCCTGAGGGTCGGGATCGTCGTGCGTGACGCGATAACCGTGAGCCTCAAAGAGAGCCATCAGCCTTTCCGAGTCCACTAGGTTCTTCGAACACCCAAGTGAAATAAAGTCAACTGTCTTCACTGCCTTTTAGTATCGTTATTCCGTTATCACGTTATCACGAGAAGAGTGAGTTGACAAACTCCTTGCGGTCGAAGAGCTGCAGGTCTTCCATACCTTCACCCAGACCGATGTATTTCACAGGCACTTTCAGCTGGTCACTGATGCCGATGACAACACCGCCCTTAGCTGTTCCGTCGAGCTTGGTGATGGCGAGGCTGGTGATCTGTGTCACAGCAGCAAACTGCTTGGCCTGCTCAAAGGCATTCTGCCCTGTAGAGCCGTCAAGCACCAGCATCACTTCATCGGGAGCATCGGGCAGCACTTTTTTCATCACATCCTTGATTTTCTTCAGTTCGTTCATCAAGCCTACTTTGTTGTGCAGGCGTCCGGCTGTGTCGATGAGCACCACGTCGGCACCGTTGGCCTTAGCGCTTTGCAGCGTGTCGAAAGCCACTGAGGCAGGGTCGCTGCCCATCTGCTGCTTGACGACAGGCACACCCACACGCTCACCCCAGATGCTGATTTGCTCTACGGCGGCAGCACGGAATGTGTCAGCGGCACCCAGATAAACCTTCTTGCCTGCCTGCTTGAACTGCCAGGCCAGCTTGCCGATGGTAGTGGTCTTGCCTACACCGTTCACACCCACTACGAGGATAACGTAGGGCTTGTGGTTGGAAGGCAAGTCCCATTGACCGTTGTCTTCGGTGTTGTTCTCGGCGAGCAGGGCGGCTATCTCCTGGCGCAGGATGCCATTGAGCTCGCTGGTAGACACATACTTGTCGCGGGCTACACGCTCCTCAATGCGCTTGATGATTTTCAGCGTTGTGTCCACACCCACATCACTGGTGATGAGCACCTCCTCCAGGTTGTCGAGCACGTCGTCGTCAACTTTCGACTTGCCGGCTACGGCGCGAGCCAGTTTGTCAAAGACTGACGTCTTGGTCTTCTCCAAACCTTTGTCCAGCGTTTCTTTCTTCTTCTTACTGAAAAAACCGAATAATCCCATAATAATGCCTTAAAATACGTATTTCAAAGTGCAAAAGTACATATTTTCTCACACACGTGCAAACATATTTCATTTTCTTAACCGCTTTTTTACATTAGTTTACCATCTATGAGGCGTTTTTTGCCCATTTCATCGGCATCAGCCGCCTTCACAGGAATTCGTCGAAATCCTTTTTCGCGTAAATTAACTCCTTTTAACGTCGCTGTGTGCGCAAACTATTTAAAAAGATGTACCTTTGCACGCGAAAAGATTGTTTGACATGGCATTTGACAAAATTAGAATCAAGGATATCGCCTTAAGGGCTGGTGTTTCGGTGGGTACAGTGGACAGAGTGCTGCACAAGCGCCCCAACGTCTCGAAGACGGCTTTAGAAAAAGTTGAGAAGGCACTCGACGAGATGGACTATGAGCCCAACGTCTATGCTTCAGCGCTGGCTTACAACAAGGACTACACCTTTGTGTGTGTCATTCCGCAGCACACCAGCGAGGCATACTGGGAAGAGATTGAGGAGGGCGTGCAGGCCGCCACAAAGCGCCACCGCGACTTCCACGTGTCGCTGCGCCTGGTCTACTACGAGCGCTTCAACGGCGACTCGTTCATCGAGGCAACACAGCAGAGCATGGAAGGACAGCCCGACGGAGTGATTGTTGTTCCTGCCAAACTGGAGCTGACACGCGATTTCACCGACCAACTGACCGAGAAGAACATACCGTTCATCCTGCTCGACTCTTACCTGCCCGACCTCAAGCCTCTGGCTTTCTTCGGACAAGACTCGTTTCAGAGCGGTTATTTCGCAGCTCGTATGCTCATGCTCATTGCCTCGAAAGAGACGGAGATCATGCTGATGAAGCAACTCAAAGACGGGCATATCGGCTCGAAGCAGCAGAACAACCGCGAAACAGGATTCCGCCACTACATGCGCGACCACTTTCCCAACATTGAGATTACGGAGGTGAACCTACCCTTGGGCGGCACGCGCGAAGAGTATGACGAGATACTCGAGGAGTTCTTCACCACTCATCCGCAGGTGCACCATTGCATCACCTTCAACTCAAAGGCGCACCTCGTGGGGCAGTTCCTGCTGCGCACCAACCGCCGCAACATTCAGATCATGGGCTACGACATGGTGCCCAAGAATGCTGAGTGTGTGCGTCAGGGCAGCATCTCCTTCCTCATCGCCCAGCACGCCTACATGCAAGGCTATTCGTGCATCGAGACCCTCTTCCAGGCCATCGTATTGAAGAAAGAGGTCACTCCCGTCAACTACATGCCCATCGAGCTGCTGACGAAAGAGAACATCGAGTTCTACCGCCGCACCAACATCGGATAGCAGCACGATGCAGCGCTTCGCAGTGTTGCCATCAGTATGGACTCTGTGAGGCTTTCCTTCCCTTGCAGGGATTACCCTTTATACACATATCATTGAGGTATTTCGCCTCTCCCCCCCGCCCCTTGCAGGCAATTGCTCCCTCCTCGCAATTGCCTGCAAGGGAGGGGAGGAATTACCTTGCACGCCCGACATCTTCTGAACAGTACCAAAGCAGCCGCTCCACCTCCCCTTATAGGGGCAGGTGGAGCGGCGGAGATACCTCAATGAGATGTGTATCAGAGTAGTTTGTTAGGGGGGGATAAGCTACTGTTGCGGCAGTACGTGTTAGTCAGTTCTGTTACTCTGTCTTCATGCGCAGGGTAACGGGCTTCATGCCTGGAGCGGTGGCGGTGAGGGTGACGGGGCCGGGCTGGCGTGTGGAACGCAGGATGACGGTACAGGTGCCGTTGAAGAGACGGCGAGTGCCCTCGCTGACGGCTCCCTGAGGCGAGGTGGTCAGCTCTTCGGAGTTGATGTCGCCGTTGATGACGCCCACAATCTGCGCCTCACCTGCTACGCTGAAGGTCACTTGCTGGTCGGTGGTCTGCACAAGACGGCCTTTCTTGTCTGTAGCAGCGATGGTGACATGCTGCAAGTCCTGCCCGTCAGCATGCCAGGAGAGTTGAGAGTTGAGAGATGAGAGTTGAGAGTTGAGAGATGAGGGTTGAGGGTTGAGAGATGAGGGTTGAGGGTTGAGAGATGAGGGTTGAGAGTTGAGAGATGAGCGTTTAGAGTTGAGAGATGAGGGTTGAGGGTTGAGAGATGAGCGTTTAGAGTTGAGCGATGAGGATTGAAGGTCGGCTTTAGCTGTCAGCTTGACGGCTTCGCCGGTGGTCTCTATCTGATGGCGTGCCACCTCGCGTCCGTTGGTGCGGGCAATGGCAGTGAGACGGCCCGGCTGGTATTCCACATCCTTCCAATGCAGCTGGTTGCGCATCTTCGGATCGCTGATGGGGTTCTGCTTCGTGCCGAGGCTCTTGCCGTTGAGCAGCAGCTCCACTTCGTCGGCATTGGTGTAGACCACGATGGAGTGCTTCTGTCCTGCCTGTCTGTTCCAATGGTCGCTCATGCCGTCGTTGCCCGTCTGCACGCCGTTCCACATCATGTCACCCTTACGGTCGATGACGGCGATGTGCACCACCGGCTCGTCGGGCTTGAAGAAGCTGCGCATGTAGTAGGCCTTGGGCTTGGGATTGAGGGCAATGTCGAAGACGCCCTGCGCCCAACCCTTGGCAGGCCATCCCTGACTCTCGCCTAAGTAGTCGATGGCGCCCCAGTAGGCGAGGCCCATCACCTTGTCGAGGTTCATCTCGAAGAAGTTCTGGCCCATAGCGGCTATCGACGCCTCACTCTGGTAGAACGTCATCCAAGGGAAGCGGCGGCCGTCGCCGGGGAAGTACATGTAGCGGTAGTTGTAGGACTGGAAATCGGTAATCTTCGCCAGGTCACAGGGCAGTGAGTCGGTCTGCCAGTTGCGATAGCGCGGGTGCATGGCCACGGTGACCAGTCGCGTGCTGTCGTAGCGTGCCACAAGGGGACGCATCAAGCGGTACATCGTGACGCCAAAGTCGTTGTATGGCATGTTGGGGTCTTGCTGCAGCTCATTGCCTAGGCTCCAGGCGATGACAGAGGGTGAGTTGCGGTCGCGCTTCACCCACTCCGGCACGTCCTTCTGCCACAGGTCCTCGAAGTCAACGCGTCCGCCTGTGTGCTGTCGTGTCCATTTGTCGTAAAGCTCGTCGACGACGAGGATGCCATACTGGTCGCATAGCTCGATGAACTCCCGGCTGTAGGGGTTGTGGCTGGTGCGGATATGGTTGATGCCCCATTGTTTCATCAGCTGTATGCGTTTCTCTATGGCGCGGGGATAGGCGGCAGCGCCCAGAGCGCCTAAGGAGTGGTGGTTGGCATAGCCCTGCAGCAGCACTTTCTTGCCGTTTAGCTTCAGACCAAAGTCGGGGCCTATCTCGATGGTTCGCAGTCCGAAGTGGTCGGTCACCCGGTCGGTGGCCTCGCCTTTCTCGTTGTAGAGGGTGGCCTCGATGGTGTAGAGGTTGGGTGTGTTGATGTCCCATACCTGCGGATTGCTAAGCTCGATGTCAGTCAACTGCTGTTCGATGAATCGGGTAGGGGTGGAGCGCACCACCTCATGCTTTCCCTCGTATGCCACGCTGCCGTCGGGTGCTATGATACGCAAGGTTACGGGCATCCGCTTGTCGCGACCTTTCGACACCACCTCTGCTGCAATGTTGACAAAGCGGTTGTCGCGTGTGGTGATGCGCAGCGGATGGCGAGCGAAGTAGACATTGCGGTCGGTAGCCACGAGGCGCACACTGCGGAAGAGTCCTCCGCCCGTGTACCAGCGTGAGTTGTTAGGTTCGCGGGTGTCGGCCATCACAGCAATGACGTTGTCCTGTCCGAACTTCAGTTTGCCGGTGACATCCACCTCGAAGCCCACATATCCGTAGTCGGTCTTGCCCACAAGTTCTCCGTTGACATAGACATCGCCCACATACATGATGCCGCCGAAGTCTATCAGCAGTCGCTTGTTCTGCAGGCTGTCGGCAGGTGTGAGGTGTAATCGGTACCATCCGCGGCCCATCTCCTTGAAGGCTCGGCTCGAGAGACGGCTCTTGATGTTGGCGGCAGGGTCGTTGTTGTCGGCTTTCTCGTCGGCAGAAGGCGCCACCCATGGCTGCTCTATCTGGAAGTCGTGGGGCAGGTTGACGGTGCGCCACTGGCTGTCGTTGAGCGTGGTGGCGGCACCATTGGACACGTCGCCAGGAAGGAATCTCCAGCCGAAGTCCAGGCTCTGTGTGGTGCGAACCTGGGCCAAGGCTTGGATGGAGAAGAGGCAGATTGTCAGTAGAGTAGTTTTAAGTAGTTTCATGTTTTTGAGTATTTTAGTTTGTTATTGTTTGTTTTTAAATGCTTCTGTCTGTTGGCGGATGAGCTCGGCGTCGTCGAAATAGTCGATGCGCATGGCGTGGCGCACTTCGGCCATAGTCTGTGCGGCTACCTCGCGTGCCTGCTCGGTACCTTTCCTCAGAATGTTGTAGATCTCGGGAATGTCCTGCTCCAGCTCGCGGCGGCGCTGACGCATAGGCTCGAGGAACTGGTTGAGTACCTGGTTGAGGAACTTCTTGCATTTCATGTCGCCCAGACCGCCACGGGTGTAGTGCTCCTTCAGCTCGTCAAGGTTTTGATACTCAGGCCAGAAATTGGCGAAGTCTGCATCGGTGCTGAAGGCATCGAGATAGGTGAAGACGGCATTGCCCTCTACGTGCCCCGGGTCGCTGACGTTGAGATGAAGGGGGTCGGTGTACATCGAGCGCACTTTCTGCCACACCTCGTCGGCCGAGTCGCTGAGGTAGATGCAGTTGCCTAAGCTCTTCGACATCTTCTCCTTGCCGTCGGTGCCTGGCAGTCGGCGTGCCGTCAGGTTCTCGGGCAGCATGATGTTAGGCTCTACGAGCACGGGGCCATAGGTGTTGTTGAAGCGGTTCACCAGTTCGCGCGTCACCTCGAGCATCGGCTCCTGGTCTTCGCCGGCAGGCACGGTAGTGGCCTTAAAGAGGGTGATGTCGGCAGCCTGCGAGACGGGGTAGCAGAAGAAGCCCAAAGGGATGCTCTCACCCTCAAAGCCGCGCATCTTGATTTCCGTCTTCACCGTGGGGTTGCGCTGCACGCGGCTTACGCTGACAAGGTTCATCAGGTAGGTGGTCAACTCGGCCAGCTCAGGTATGTAACTCTGTATGAAGAGTGTACACTTCGCCGGGTCAAGTCCTGCTGAGAGCCAGTCAAGAGCCACGTTGACGATGCTCTGGCGCAGCTTCTCAGGGTTGTCGGCGTTGTCGGTCAGTGCCTGCACATCGGCCATGAATACGAACATACGGTCATAGTCGCCGGCGTTCTGCAGTTCCACGCGGCGGCGCAGTGAGCCCACATAGTGGCCCAGGTGGAGTTTGCCTGTTGGGCGGTCTCCGGTTAAGATTACTTTCTTCATTTTTTATTGATCTGTCTTGTCTGATTTTTCTTTTGACGATGCAAAGGTACGAAAATAATCTTGCTCACGCAAAGAAAGACCGTCATTTCTTCGCAACAAAGACTATATTGTTCGGTATAATCCGCAGCACGCCCACTCGGTTGTGTGGTGTACGTATTCGTGCACACCTACCATTCGTGCATACAAAAACGAAAAAAAACGTGTCTGCCACTAAAAATTCTTCCTCGGTTTTGGAAGAATGTCAATGAAAAGCAGTAACTTTGCAGCCCAAAGCGGAGACGTCACCTTGTGGTGTCTCTACACAAAGGCCGAAATAACTGTAGTTAGATAGAAGACCATTAGAAACACACATTATTTATAAAGTAAAAATTATGAAAAAAAGTGCATTGCAGATGGCACGTGCCGCCTATCAGCCTAAGCTTCCCGTAGGCTTGCAGGGTGCCGTAAAGGCTGTGGAGGGTGCCGCCACAGAGAGTGTTGACAATCAGGAAGACATCAAGCGTCTCTTCCCTAATACCTACGGTATGCCGCTGGTGCAGTTCGTACCCGGTGAGGAGACCAACCATGAGCCCATGAACGTGGGCATCATCCTCAGCGGCGGCCAGGCTCCTGGTGGCCACAACGTCATCACAGGGCTCTTCGACGCAGTCAAGAAGCTGAACCCCGAGAACCGTCTCTACGGTTTCATCCTCGGCCCCGGCGGTCTGGTAGATCACAACTACATGGAACTCACAGCCGACATCATCGACGAGTATCGCAACACCGGCGGCTTCGACATGATTGGCTCGGGACGCACCAAGCTGGAGAAGGTGGAGCAGTTTGAGAAAGGTCTGGAGATTATCCGCGAGTTGGGCATCAAGGCCATCGTCATCATCGGTGGCGACGACTCTAACACCAACGCCTGTGTGCTGGCCGAATACTATGCCGCCAAGAACTACGGCGTGCAGGTCATCGGCTGTCCGAAGACCATCGACGGCGACCTGAAGAACGCTCAGATTGAGACCAGCTTCGGCTTCGACACGGCCTGCAAGACCTACAGCGAGCTCATCGGCAACATTGAGCGCGACTGCAACTCTGCCCGCAAATACTGGCACTTCATCAAGGTCATGGGACGCTCGGCCAGCCACATCGCCCTGGAGTGCGCCCTGCAGACACAGCCAAACATCTGCCTCGTCAGCGAGGAGGTGGAGGCCAAGGGCATGAGCCTCGACGACATCGTGGACTACATCGCTCAGGCTGTGGCCGTGCGTGCTGCCGACGGCAACAACTTCGGCACAGTCATCATTCCCGAGGGAGTCATCGAGTTCATCCCTGCCATCAAGAAGCTCATCGCTCAGCTCAACGATGTACTCGCTATGCCCGAGGCCAAGGAGATAGGCCGCGACGAGCAGGTGGACTTCGCCAAGAGCCACCTCACCGAGGAGAACCTCAAGGTGTTCAACTCGCTGCCCGTCGGCGTGGCCCGTCAGCTGGCCCTCGACCGTGACCCTCACGGCAATGTGCAGGTATCGCTCATCGAGACCGAGAAGCTGCTCAGCACGATGGTCGCCCAGAAACTGGAGAAGATGAAGAAAGCCGGCACCTTCAAGGGCAAGTTTGCCACACAGCATCACTTCTTCGGCTACGAGGGCCGCTGCGCCGCTCCGTCAAACTTCGACGCCGACTACTGCTATGCTCTCGGCAACAGCGCTGCTCAGCTCATCGCAGCCGGCAAGACCGGATACATGGCCATCGTTCAGAACACCACCGCCCCCGCTGCTGAGTGGAAGGCAGGCGGCGTGCCCATCACGATGATGATGAACATGGAGAAGCGCAACGGTGAGATGAAGCCCGTCATCCGCAAGGCCCTTGTTGAGCTCGACGGTGCACCCTTCAAGGAGTTTGCTGCTCACCGCGACGAGTGGGCCCGCAAGACGGCCTACGTCTACCCCGGCCCCATCCAGTACTGGGGACCCAGCGAGGTCTGCGACCAACCCACACGCACACTTGCACTGGAGCAGGGGAAATAATACCTGACGACGCTAACTATTAAGTAGGAGCATGGGGATTAATTCCTCATGCTCCTATTCGATTGGTCGAATGTCATCAGGGGCGGGCTCGCTCTATGCTTTTTCTATACGGCAGCTATGCTGCTTTGTCTCACGGTCATAGCTGATGCCCACAAGCAATAGGTTGCCAAGGTATTCGGCCACCTTAGCGGGATAGCTCTTCTGCTTGATCTGGTCGATGGCGGTCACGGCATCCTTGTTGCATTTCAGATCGATGACCACGGCGGGCTTACTAACATTTCGTCGGGGAATGAGCACCAGGTCGGCGAAACCCTTGTCACTGGCATACTCGCGGTGGATGACATAGTCGTTGCGGGCATAATAGAATGCCAGACTAATGACGCATGACAGCGAGTTCTCGTTGTTATACGAGAGGATACTGGTGCTCTCGTCGTGAACGGCTTCCACACCACGTGCCACAGCCTCGGCATCGCCATCAAGCAGCGAGCGCATCAGTTACTTTGACATCTCAAAAGCATCCACTACTGGTTTCCATCGGTTGCTGGCTATGGCCTGCTCCATCTCGCCTGCCACCTCACGGTTGGGGATGTAGCACTCCTGCGCTACACGGTCATAGCTCAGGTAGCCTAAGTGAATGAGCACCGTGAGCACGTCGTCACGCGAAGTTATCTCGGCTAAGTCATTGCGGAAGCCCTTGGGATTCACGCCACAACGGCCTCCGGCCAACATATAGATGATGTTGTCCTTCAGCCCCTCGTAGTTCATATTGATATAGTCAGCCACGGCATCGTAAGCTCCCGTCCGTCCCCAGTAGCTCTCGCACCACTCGCTGATAAGGGCTTCCATCACTGAGTTGGAATTGAACATCGACGGCTGGTTGCCAATCTGATAGCCGTCGTACCATTTCTCCAACTCGTCGAAGTTCATGCCGTGCTTGGTGGCCAGTGCTTTCACTTCGTCCTTGGTAAAGCCATAGTATTTGGCCAGCTGACGGGGCATCACCATGGAGTACTCCAAGAAATTGTTCAGTGCCAACTCTGTGCGGTACTTCTTGATGGGCAGGATGCCCGTCATGTAGACACCCGCGAAGACACGGTTGGCATTCACCTCCTTAAACATACGGCGTAGCAGGTTCACATATCTGTCCAAGGCCTCCTCATCGCCAAGTGCCTCACGCCAGATAGCATCCCACTCATCGATAATCATGATGAATTGTGTGTCATAGTGTTGGCTCACCTTTGTCAGCACATCCATCAAGTCATCATCAGGAGCGGCCTTTACTTCAGGATAAGTAGCAAGGATTTCTTCCCTCACACGTTGCTGTATCAGGCTGGTGAGTTCTTTTGGTGAAACACTGCGCGCCACAAAGCTCGTCATGTCGAGGAAGATGACGGGATACTTGTTCAGATGCTCCTCAAACGAAGGGTCGCTGGCTATCTCCAGGTCGGCGAACAGCTCTCGTGAGTCACACGAGTGGTCATAATAGGCACAGAGCATTTTGGCTGCCATCGACTTGCCAAAGCGACGGGCGCGCGTCACGCAGCTGAAGCGCCATTCCGACCCCAGCGTGTTGTTGATCATGCTGATAAGTCCTGACTTGTCAACTTACTCTCGCTTACGCGCCGACTTGAACCCAGCATTGCCTAAGTTAATGTATGTCCCCATCCTAGTTTGTCTGTTAATTGCGGCAAAGATACGAAAAAAAGTGGAACCGCGTTTTTTTCGGTCTGTTTTTTCTTCTGCTTGAAAAAAAATGAGTATATTTGCAGCGCATAAGAGAAGAATTATCTGGAACACGTCATGGAAGAGATAGAGGGCAAATACATCAACCCATATACCGACTACGGCTTTAAGCTGCTTTTTGGCACCGAGCCTAACAAGGAGTTCACACTCAGCTTTGTGAATGCCTTGTTGCAGGGGCGTGAGGTGATCAAAAGCCTTACGCTGCTGCCTACCGAGCAACTGGGCGACACAAAGGACGATAGGCGTTCGGTCTTCGATGTCTACTGTGAGAACGAGCAGGGCGAGAAAATCATCATTGAGATGCAGAAAGCCGACCAGCAATACTTCAAGGACCGCTCGGTCTATTATTCCTCATTCCCCATCCGCCAGCAGGGGCAGAAGGGACGGTGGCGCTTCGGCTTGAAGGCCGTCTATACCATCGGCATTCTCGACTTCGTATTCGATGAGGATAAGGACGACGAGGAGTATTTCCACCACACGGTAAAGTTGATGGACGTCAAGACAAAGGAAGTGTTCTACGACAAACTAACTTACATCTACCTTGAGATGCCGAAGTTCAAAAAGACGGAGGCAGAACTGGTGACGCTATTCGACAAATGGCTCTTTGCACTGAAGAACCTGCCGCGCCTATTGGAGCGCCCCGCCGCCCTGCAGGAGCGTATCTTCAAGAAATTCTTCGACGTGGCCGAGGTGGCCGCCCTACCAAAGGAGGAGTATGCCAAATACTTAGAGAGCGAGAAGGTGTACTACGACCTTGACGGTGCCTTCCGCACAGCAGACAACAAAGGCTACTCGCGCGGACTGGAAAGAGGTAAGAAGGAAGGAAAGAAAGAGGGACTAAAAGAAGGTATGGCAAAGGGCATGGAGCAAGGAATAGCAAAGGGCATGGAGCGAGGAATGGCAAAGGGCATGGAGCAAGGCATGGCCAGGGGAAGGGAAGAAACCAATCTAGAGAATGCCCGCCGGATGAAGGCCAAGGGCTTTGCCCCTCAGGACATTGCCGACATCACCGGCATTGCCATCGAGACCATCAAGGATATGTGATTTAAAGAACAATAAGTGTTGAACCATCTTCTCCCTCCTTCGTGACGAGATCTTTCTCTAACAGGCCCTTGACGGCCGAGACGACACTGCTGACAGACGGCAGACGATACTTATGAACGAACTATCCGCCCGCTATGCGCCTGACATAGCCCTTTGTTACAAACGGGTTTTCCATCATCATCTGTTGTATATCTTTTCAGCGAAATGTTGTAACCACGCCGCAAAGATAAACAATAATCTCCAATTATCAAAGAAATAATTATCAAAAGTTTGATAATCGTATGGAAATAGTCCTCGGTAGCGAGAACGACATCCAAATGTTTGCCAAAGCGACGGGCGCGCGTCACGCAGCTGAAGCGCCATTCCGACCCCAGCGTGTTGTTGATCTGTTAATTGCGGCATAGATACGAAAAAAAGTGGAACAGCGTTTTTTTCGGTCTGTTTTTTTCTTCTGCTTGAAAAAAAATGAGTATATTTGCGGCGCATAAGAGAAAATTTGTTCGTTTGCCAGAACAAGAACAGGACGCAAGAATCATTCAAAACAGGAATGGTTACTCAAAAAAGACCAACAAAGAAAACGGCGGCAAGGCGCAAGACCTCAAAGAAAAAGCGTCATGCTGTAGGCAGGTGGGGTAAGCTTTGGCCTACGCTTTTAGGCGCCGCCATCGTTGCTTTCAGCTGCTATTTCTTGCTGCGAGCGTTCTTCTCGTCCTCAGTAGCCGATCATGCTGCTGCGCCGAAAGGCTACACCGTACACGGCATCGACGTGAGCCACCATCAGGGCAGCATCGACTGGGAGCTGCTGCGCAACCAGGCCACCATCAACGACTATCCCATAGCCTTCGCCTTCATCAAGGCCACCGAAGGCGGCGACATCGTAGACTCACGCTTCAAGAGAAACTTTGCAGAGGCCAGGAAATACGGCATCATGCGTGGCGCCTACCACTTCTACCGCGCCGCCACCCCAGCCAAGCAGCAGGCTGAGCACTTCATACGCCACGTCGAACTGCAGCCCGGCGACCTGCCGCCAGTCCTGGATGTTGAGACACGCCCGCAGGACATCAGCGCCGAAGCCTTCCGGCAGGGCATCATTGAGTGGCTCGCACGTGTGGAACAGCACTACGGCGTGCGGCCTATCCTCTACACCTACCACAGCTTCCGCCAGCAGTATCTCAACGACCCTGTTTTCAACCTCTACCCCTACTGGATAGCCCACTACCATGTGGACAGCGTGCGATACAAAGGTTCCTGGGCTTTCTGGCAGCACTCCGACCGAGGACAGCTGCCCGGCATCAAGGAGAAGGTGGACCTCGACATCTTCCAGGGCACCTACGAAGAGCTGCAGCAGCTGGGCATGCGGAAGATATAGCAGACAAACGTTACAGTTCGGCTATCTCCTCAGCAGAGAGGCCCGTCATATCAATGATATCTTCAATGGGATAGTTCTTGCCCTTCATGTTGCGGGCAATTTCTATTTCACGTTTTTTCTTGCCTTCCTTCAGTCCCTCTTCTTTGCCTTCTCTCAGTCCCTCTTCTTTGCCTTCCTTCAGCCCCTCGTCCTTGCCATCGATGAAATAGGTGTTCATGACGTCATTCTCCACCATGCGGCGCTCCAGCTCGCGCTGATATTCACGACGCTCCTTTTCCGGGAGGTTGTCGACACGCAGCCGCTCGCGGGCCTCAGGAAGGCCCTGAGCATCGAAGCTTTCGGGAATGTCGCCTGTCTTCAGGAAACTGATCCATTGGTCAAGCGACTCTTTGGCCACCTTGTTGAAGTTGTTCACCTTAAGAAGGTAGTATTCAGGCATCAAGTCGCCAGGCTCTTCCTTACCACCGAACAGCTCGCGCTGCTTAGGTGAGAGCTTCAGCAGTTCACCGCCATGCAGACCGTGAAAGTCCGTGCGTCCGCGATAGACATAGTCCGTGCCCTGGCCAAGGTCAAAATAGACGATATTGATGGAGTACACCTTTTGCACCTTCTCATAGCCGTCACCCAGCTCCATGTACTCCGTGATGGCCTTTGACGTGCCATAGAGCATACGGTGGAAATAGCCGTACTCACGCTCATTCTGCACCTCAATAATCATCTTCCGACCGTCCTTGTCCTCGCACATGATGTCCACGCGGTTGTACTTGTCGTTGGCATCGGCCTGATTGCCCTCGCTCTCCAAGAACTGATGTATCTTGATGTCCTGTTCAAGCAGTACAGACAAGAAGCCCTCCAGCACAACATGGTTGGCCTTGTTGCGCAGCAGACGTTTCATCGCCCAGTCGAATCTGATGTACTTGCTCATAACGTCTGCAAATGTAAATATTTTCCCGCAGACTGCCAAACTTTTGGCTGGTTTTCAGCATTTTTTTGCTTTTTTCGCGTCTTTTCAGCTAACTTGAATGATTCTTGCGTCCCGTTCTTGCTCTGGCAAGCAAACAAGTTCGAGTGGGTGTCATTTGCGTAGCGCTATTGATCGGCGCGGTGACTCAGCGACTCCATGCCTTCCTATATATTAATAATGTAGAAAAAGCAGGGGCGTTAACAAAAACGCCTTTTTATGTCGGAAAAAGAAGATTTTTGAAAAAAAACTCTTACATAAGCAAGGCGAATGAAAAAAAAGTCGTAACTTTGCACCCGATAGCAGGAAGAACCGAAAGCAGGGAGCTATACTCCTTGCCGAAGTGAAACCTGACAGGCCGTTGAGGCGGCCATATCATGCCGACTTTGCCCATTAGGGCAGTGAAGGTGTGAATAACATTGTGGGACGGCGTCTTACAACGCATTGTTTTTGATTCCTTGAACGTAGGAAACTCAATGAACCAGTCGAAAACATTGCAGAGGAGACGCTCGCAAGACGTGGTATTAATAACCCCGTCAGTGTGCGGCGAGGCTCGGGTAGCCTCAAACGCACACTTTACGGGTGTAATAAATACCAAAGGCGTGAGCGTCATTTTTCTGTTTGTTTACTGGAAAGGTTTTTCCTACGACCTAAGGAATGAACAAGCAGAGTGAGGGTTCACGCTCTTTTTGTGTCCTTAGGTCACCTCCGACCGAGTTTCCCCAGAAATCATTGAGGAGAGGAAAGAGCTGTTTCGCTGGTTCTCAGTAACACCGGCCACCAGACCGACTGTTGACAGGTTTACAAGCTGTCCGGAACGAGGATGCTTTTATCCAAGGCATTCATCGAGAATCTGCAAGAGCCATTCTTGCCAGCAACGTAGCCAAGTGGTAATCAATGATTCGTTAAGCTCGCAATGAGCTGGCGGATAAGAGGAAAGTATGTCTATGAGCGAAAGGAAAAACAGCCCTACGGAAAAGGCCCTGAAGATACGTTATCCGAAGCATTGGTATGTGATGTTTCATCTGGAGCCTGATGACATAGAAGCGAAGTTACAGCAGGAGAACGAAAAGCGGAAAGATAAAGGTCTGCGGCTCTTTGAATATTTCATCCCCTATCAGTTTCTTCCCAATGCAGAGCCGGATGCCTATGCCAAGGATGCTGCTTCCCAGAAAGAGCAGGCCGAGGCAAGCAATGACTTGCGCAAAGCTCTTCGCACCTATGTGTTCATCAAGGGTACCCTGAAGGAAATGGTTCGCCTCGTCAGCCAGGAATGGAACAGACAGTCGCGTCTTCAGCTGTTTTTCAGGCGAAGTCACGACGGGCACCATATTGTGATGGCAGAAAAGAAGATGCGTCAGTTCATCACCACCTGTTGCGAGAACCGCCAGCGCTTCACCTTCGGCCCGCCTATTGAAGACATCGAGTCCTACGACACCGTTGTCATCAAAAACGGAGTGTTCAAAGACACCGAAGCCAAGGTCATCGATGTCCAGCATACTGCCACCGGCATCAGTGTCACCCTCGGCATTCCCTTCTTCTGTGGCGAGAAGACGCTGCAGTTGAAGGACTATAAGACTTCCGACCTCAACCTTCCCCACACGGTAGAGACGCTCTTGAACGACAATTTCATTGCCCAAGTTGAAAAGAGCATCCTCACAGTCCTTGCCCATCGCATCAAGGGAATAGGCGACGGGGCCGACGGAGTCTCCGACGAGGCCATACTCAATCAGGTTTACCACTATAGCTATGTGCAGATGAACGACTCCTCCTCCCATCTACGTTTCCGCTGCATGCTCATCATCTGTGCAGCATTGCGTATGGATGACGACGGCCGTAAGGCCCTGGCCGACGAACTCAGTTCGATGCTTTCAAGCGGCAAAGTATTGTCAGAAACCGACACCGCCCTTATCCGTGCATCGTTGTATATCGCAACAGCCCATGTCGAATATCGGGCGATGGCCAAGGAATACTGGCAGACGCACAGGGAAGAAGAGACGCTGCTATGCCGCCTCATGCCGCTTGTCACACGCATCAGCCGGAAGTTTTTCAAACACCATAGAATCACACACTTTATCAGCGACTGAAACAAGAGACAGCTCGCTGTGACCATCACGAAACGATGCACTGGTACGTCCTCCGCACCACCCTGCGCCGCGAGATGAAAGCCGCATCCTTACTGGCCAACCACGGCATTCAGGCCTATGTGGCTCAGCAATACCAGAGCCGACAGAAAGACGGCAAAGAGATACGGAAGCTCGAGAACATCTTGCCCAATATGCTCTTCGCCCGTCTGTCGTCTCAGCAGTTTGAGGACATTTTCCACCGCCACAGCGGCTCCGCTTCTTCCCAGCTCGCACGCCAGTTGTCATTTGTCAGCTACTGCTACGACACCACCTACCGCAATGCTGAGAGCAAGGCAGAGCCCCTTGTCATCCCTGACGAGGAGATGCACAGTTTCATGCTGGCCACAGAAACATGCGAGAACGACTTTGATCTTCTGCCCCAGAGCCAGTATCCTAAGGGTGACATGGACGAGGTCCTTGTCGTCGGTGGCAAGTACAAGGGAGTCAGCGGCCGGATGATGGTGAATGCTGCAGGCCACAAGCGAATCCTTGTCCCCCTGAAGAATCTCATCACTATCAGGATGCCCCACATTCTTGACATGTACATACAAACAGTAAAGGTGAACGACGGTGAACAATAGCATCTATTACCATCGCCTTGACGACCTCGAGCAGTCCGTCATCAATGTCTTGCGCCACCGCAACAGAGCGGTCGACGTGAGCGACGGGGGCATGTCTCCTGCCGAAACCTCTTTCCGGCTTCATGAGCAAATCGTCGCCATGGGCAGCATTGACATCGGCGACGACACGGCCAACAGCCGTCTGATGTCCCTGCTGTTGCTCAGTGCCTGTCTCCAGCAGGACAAGGCAACTGTCGACACCCTCACCATGGAAATCCTGAAAGAGTTGCAGGGTAAAGACCAGGCTTCCACCAATGGCGAGGCCTACCTCTTTCTAAGTATGTTCTTTGCCACTCACAACCCCTGTTTCCGTACAGCAGGCAAACGCTATATCCAGCAGCACCCCGACGCTCCATCCACCCTGCAGCAGCTGTTTACGCAGGCAAAGAGAGTGACCGTCAGGGGTGGTGCCAAGAAAGTGAGGAATATCCGCCTGAAGCAGCAGTTGATGGACGAGGCCACTGAAAATGACATCTTCTGCGTGTCGCCGTCAGATACGATGACCGCCTGTCTCACTGACAGCCAGCAGGAATACCGCCTTTGCACGATAGAAAAAGGCATCACCGACCCGCTGGAATATACGCGTCTGAAGGGCACACGCCGTCAGGAATACCGGCCACGTCCCACCGACGACACCCAACGCCTGCGCTGTCTGGGCGGCATGGCGGCATCGAGGATGGACCCCTCCTGGCTGTTGGCTGCCTATCATCTGCTGAAGGCCCGCTTCGCCACTGCCGAAGATCCCGCTGCCCAGATGACCATCCTTGAATCCATGTATCATGTGGCCGGCTGCGAAGGTCAACTGCTCATGCAGTCACTGAAGCAAGAATGCGACAGCCTCTTCGACCGACACTTCGGCCGGAGGGCCTTCCCTCATGGGCTGTTCTCCGATGAGCTGGCCACCGACCCGCTCTCTTACCGTCTTCAGTCTTGCCGCTATATGCCCATGCCCGGCAGCCATCTCTTCCAGAAAACTGTAGGCAGTACCCGGTGGCTGAGTGCCCTGAAGAACTGGGCAGACCGTCTTGAAGAACAGGACGGTGGCAGCTGGCATGACCTGTCCATCGCCGACAGCTTCCAGTTGCATCTCTGCATCCTGCGTACTGGCTGCCTTCACGTGGCCAAGGAGAACAAGCGCAAGGCTATAGCCTACAGGAACCGTATCAATGCCACCTCCTTCGATCTCTACCTGCAGCTCATCAGCTCCAAGCATCCGGAGCCGGCAGCGCTGGTCAGCTGCTACCATGTGCTCCGCGAACTGAAGCCCGACATCGCCACCAACGAGAGCCGCTATGAGGAGTTCATGCGCATCGTCGCCAAACGGCAGTCTACCCTCGCCCCCGCCTCCCTCGAATGGCTCCAACTCGAAGAACTCCTGGCCGACTACAAACAGCTGAACACAGACCGCAGGACATATAAGCTCGTCTGCAAAGACCCTGATGTACGAGCCTTTCGGTAGCAAGCGGCAGAGCCGAGCGCGTGTAGCGTCGCAGACATTATAATTTACGAGTCATTCGCTTCCATTCTTGCGTCCCTTCGGTAGCAAGCAGCAGAGCCGAGCGCACGTAGCGGCGCAGCCATCATACACATGAACCAAAGCTGTTCTCGGACAATATTGTCATGCTTTTCTCTCATGTACCTGAATTTACGGCATCTACTGCATTATTCACTCCTTACGTCAGCGCGAATGTACATAGGCTCTGTGTACTTTTAGCGGATGTTCACTTTTCCCGGCCGGTGTCATTCCGTAAAAAAATAGGCGCCACGCCTCCAAAACAGTCACGTAGGACTGCCACTATAACTTCAATTTTAACTCCCACTTTTACTCCCATTTTAATTTCCATTTCCTTAAAATGCCGTCATTATCTATTTAGGGGCGGGGGAAACCGCTGGTCTCTCATAAGTTAAAAGGTTCAATAACACAGCGGGCCTGCCCTTCTTTAAAATAAAACAATTTAATTAGGAAAAGACAAACAAAAACCAAGTAACTAATATACAAATATGGTGGTGAAACAGCCTCGCAGCAGTAACCTAGAGCTATATCGCATTCTCTGTATGCTGATGATTGTAGCTCATCATTATGTCGTTAATAGCGGATTGACTGGTGTGGATGGAGTACTCGTTACGGAGCCAACCGCTGCTAACAGCCTGTTTTTATCCATCTTCGGGGCATGGGGTAAAACTGGGATTAACTGTTTCTTGATGATAACCGGTTACTTTATGTGTACTAGTAGGATAACAGTACGTAAGTTCGTGAAACTGTTAGGCCAAATATATCTGTATCACCTACTGCTTTACCCTATCTTACTCATCGCTGGTTATGAATCGCTATCTCTGATTCGCATTGCGAAACTGATAATGCCGACTTGGGGGTTTACAAACAACTTTACAGGCTGTTTCATTGGTTTTTGGTTAACGATTCCATTCTTGAATATTTTGGTACAGAACATGAATAAAAGGCAGCATGAGTTGCTACTGCTACTTTTGTTGGCAATGTTCACGCTATTAGGAAGTATCCCCACTTTTCGCGTCACTATTAATTATGTGACATGGTTCGGCATCATTTACTTCATAGCATCGTATATTCGCTTATACCCACAACATATTTTTGAACGTGGAAACCTTTGGGGCTGGCTGACTTTAGCAAATGTGCTGTTAGCTATAACCAGCATTTGGGGATTACGCTTCTTTTTTGGTACTACAGGTGCAAAGTATAGTTATTTCTTCATATCAGACAGCAACAGAATCTTCGCTTTGGCCATCGCTGTTTGTTCGTTCCTGTGGTTTAAGAATATGGATATCAAATATAGTAAGATTATTAATGCCTTTGGGGCTGGTACATTTGGCGTGCTGCTGATTCATGCCAACTCGGATGCCATGCGAGCATGGCTATGGAAGGACACAGTTGATGTGGTAGGGCACTATTCACTACCTTTAGGCCAGCTTGCATTATTCAGTATCGGAGTTATTCTTGCCGTATTCATTATATGTAACCTTATAGACCAATTGCGCATAGCCACTATAGAAAGGTGGTTCTTCAATTGGTATGACCGTAAACTATCTGCCAAGGCAGATGCTCTAGTAAGCAAAATCTCACAATAATAATATGAACAACAAGACTATCACAGTAACCTCCCCGTTACTGCCCAATCTTGATGACTTCCACAAGATGCTCCAGGAAATCTGGGACTCAAAGTGGATTACCAACAATGGTAGCTACCACAAGCAGTTAGAGAAGGCTTTGGCCGAATACCTGAAGGTACCATACGTCAGCTTGTTCACCAACGGCACCCTGCCGTTGATCACCGCCCTACAGGCTCTGCGCATCACAGGCGAAGTCATCACCACCCCCTATAGCTTTGTGGCCACCACCCATGCTCTCTGGTGGAACGGCATCAAGCCCGTCTTCGTTGACATCGACTGGAAGACAGGCTGCATCGACCCCAACAAGATTGAGACCGCCATCACCCCCAAGACCACGGCCATCATGCCCGTCCATGTCTATGGCAAACCATGCGACACCGAGGCCATTCAGCAGATTGCCGACAAGTACGGCCTGAAGGTCATCTACGATGCCGCCCATGCCTTCGGTGTGGAGGTCAACGGCGAGAGCATCCTTAATGCCGGCGACATGTCGACACTCAGCTTCCATGCCACGAAGGTCTACAACACCATCGAGGGTGGCGCCATGGTCATGCACGACGAGAAAACCAAGGCACGCATCGACTACCTGAAGAACTTCGGCTTTGCAGGTGAGACCGAGGTCGTAGCTCCCGGCATCAACTCGAAGATGGACGAGATGCGCAGCGCCTACGGCCTGCTGAACCTCAGGCAGGTCGATGCCGCCATCGAGGCTCGCCATCAGGTCGCCATCAAGTACCGCGAGGCACTGAGGAATGTTGACGGCATAGAGTTTTGGGACGATCTCCCAGGTGTAAAGCACAACTACTCCTACTTCCCCATCTTCGTCCATCAGAAGACATATGGCATGACCCGTGACGACCTGTATTTCAAGATGAAGGAACAGGGCATCTTAGGTAGAAGGTATTTCTATCCGCTTATCAGCGATTTTACCCCATATCGTGGTTTGCCCAGTGCAACGAAGGAGAACCTGCCCGTTGCCACCGAGATGGCCCGCGAGGTCATCTGCCTGCCCATGCATCATGCATTGACAAATGAGGATATAGATAGAATCCTCAGTTGCATTATGAGGTCGTAAATCGATGAAAATGACGGTTGCCATACCTTGCTATCACTTGTGAAGGCAGAATTACGCCGTTCTTAAGTCTATCATTACCCAAGCAAGTCAAAAGGCTATTTGTATTTTAAATTAAAACGAGCAAAGATATATGATAAAGACATCAATGGTTGCGGACAGCATCAAGCTGTCATTAGTGCGCAGCCTTTTCAACGAGGCTAAGAAATATGATGACGTGATAGACTTCACATTGGGCGACCCCGATGTACAGACGCATCAGGCCATCAAAGATGCGGCATGTGACTCCATTCAGCAGGGAAAGACCCGATATTCGCAAAATGCCGGTTTGTTGGAGCTGCGCCAGACCATTAGCAAGTATTATGAGCGCAGGGAGGGCTTTAGCTATGACCCTGCCTCAGAGGTAATGGTGGCGGTTGGAGCAATGGAAGGTCTCTATCTGGCTCTTATCTCCATGCTGAATCCTGGTGATGAAGTGATTATTCCGGCTCCTTACTACGTCAACTATACTCAGATGGTTCGAATGTGTCATGCCATTCCTGTCATCGTTGACAATCCAGAACGAACGGATTTGACGTTTGACGTGGCTGACATTGAGAAGGCAATCACATCTAAAACACGTGCCATCATGATCAATACGCCATCCAATCCTTCAGGCCGTATTATTCCGCAGGATAAGATTGCTGCTATTGCTGAACTGGCAAAGAGGCATAACCTGGTGGTTATTTCCGATGAGGTTTACAAATGCTTGATTTATGATAATGCCTCCTTCAAGAGCATTGTTGCCATCGACGGCATGCGTGAGCGCACCATCCTCATCAACTCCCTTTCGAAGGAGTTCTGCATGACTGGCTATCGCATCGGATACGTTCTTGCCCCGGAAGAAATCATAGCCGCTATGACGAAGCTACAGGAGAACGTCTGCGCCTGTGCACCGCTGCCCTCGCAGTATGCTGCCATCAAGGCATTGAGTGGCGACGAGGACTACTCCAAGAACATGGTCGATATCTTCACGGAGCGCAGGAACGTCCTTTATGAAGGCTTGAGTAAGATTGAGAAGTTCAGTGTCAAGGCCCCGGAGGCCACTTTCTACATGATGGTGGATATCTCCAAGACAGGAATGGACTCCATCGACTTCTGCTATGCCCTGCTTCGTGGTGCCCATGTGGCAGCTGTGCCAGGTGTAACTTACGGCCAGTGTTGTAATCACTATATTCGTATAGCTTTCACTCTTGATATAGAGAAGATTAAGGAAGGCGTACGTCGCATAGAGCAATTTATAGATAATTATGTCTTATGAGGATTGCGCTTGTTTCTTTTTATGCAGTTACCAATATTGGTGACAAGATTTTAACAGATTGTGTTTCCAAAATGCTAACAGATTGGGGACATTCCGTTAAAATAGTCGATATAAATGGACGAAGTATTATATATGATAGTGATTCTGAAGATATCCGCATCGCAAAAAAACACATATCGGAGCAAATAAAAAAAAACCGAAAAAAATATATTGAGCATTTCAATAAAGAATTGTGCTCTTGTGATTTGGTTATATTTGCAGGTGGCGCGATATTAGATTTGAAGTCAGATTACGTAGCAGAAAACATTTTTACAATTGTAAAAGTAGCAGAGAATATGAATATTCCTGTTGCATTTAATTCAGTGGGGTTTTTCGGGAATGATATTAATGGAGCAGATGGGCGGTTCATACGCGATGCTTTGCTATCTCCGAATGTAAAATGGCTTTCCGTTAGAGAACGTGCTGACGATATGATGCACATTTTAAAGGGAGAAAAAAACTTTTCTGTTTGCTGTGATCCAGCCGTCTGGGCCAAGAATGTCTATAGTCCTATTTCGCTTCCCTCATATACGCATAAATATTTAAGCAATAAAAGAGTTATTGGTCTTAATCCAATATATGATAGCGCGTTTAGTCTAACAAGAAAGGAAAAAATTGATATAAAAAAAATATACTATGGTCTCTATTTATATTTGACAGAGCGGGGATGCAAATGTCTTTTCTTTATAAATGGACCACAGCGTGATGTGGAATTCATTAATTCTTTTAAGGAGCAATACGGGATACCATCTGGCTCTTTCCTTAACAATGAAATTACTCGTGATGGCAAGCTATTCCTCTCTACTTTATCACAATTTTCGTTAGTAATAAGTTCCAGATTACATACCTCAATTTGTTGCTATTCACTTAAGATTCCAACCCTCTCTATATCTTGGGATAAAAAAATAAATGAGTTCTATGGTAATATTGGAAGAAAAAAATGGATATTGGATGAAAACGACATTAGCAAGATATCAGATAAAATTGAAAATGCATTGGCAACGGGATATGATGTAAGCCACTATGATGCATATAATAATACGGTCAAATTATTTTTAAAAACAGTTTTAAATGAAATAGATAAATGAAAAGAGTTCTAATGCTTGGTGGCAGCATCTACCAGACCTATGCCATCAAGGCGGCAAGGGAGATGGGCTATTATGTCATCACCTGTGACTATCTGCCCTCAAACCCGGGTCACCAGTTTGCCCATGAATACCATAATGTCAGCACTACCGACAAAGAGGCCGTGCTGGCTCTGGCAAGGGAGTTGAAGGTCGATGGCGTGGTAGCCTACGCCAGCGACCCTGCTGCACCCACGGCAGCATACGTCTGCGAAAAGTTGGGACTGCCTACCAGTCCCTATAAGTCCGTAGAGATACTCAGCAAGAAGCATCTCTTCCGCAAGTACCTCACTGAGCATGGCTTCAATGTGCCCCGTGCCAAGAGCTACACCACCTACGAAGAGGCAGAAAAAGATTTATCTTCATTCCACCTGCCCGTCATGGTAAAGCCCGTTGACTCCTCAGGTAGCAAGGGTATCAACAAGCTCACTGACCCGCAGCAGCTCAAAGCCTTCTTCGACGATGCCCTCAGCTACTCGCGCGACAAGATTGTGCTTATTGAGGAGTTCATCGTCAAGGCAGGGCCTCAGATTTCCGGCGATGCCTTCTCTGTTGATGGAAAGCTGGTCTTCCATTGTCTGGGCAACGAGTTCTATAGCACCAAGGTGGACAAGGACTTTGCCCCATTGGGCGAATGCTGGCCCACGGTGATGCCGCAGGAAGTCATCGACACGCTCGCAGCCGACCTGCAGCGTCTCATCACCTCACTAGGCATGAAGTCAACGGCTTATAATGTGGAAGCCATCTATGGCGAAGACGGCAAGGTGTATATCCTGGAGCTGGGCGCAAGGAGTGGAGGCAGCCTTATTCCTCAGATAACAGCCCTCGCCACAGGCGTCGACATGGTGCCATACGTCATCAAGGCAGCCCTTGGTGAGGATTGCTCCGAGCTGAAGATGGCGCCCGTCAAAGGCTATTGGTCAAACTATATGGCACATGCCAACGAGACAGGCAAATATGCAGGCATAGAGTATGACGAGACCTTCAAGGAGAACAACCTTGTAGACTTCGTGACCGACATCAAACATGGCGACCCAGTCCACAAATATCGCGATGCCCAGGACTGCGTAGGTGAACTGTTGCTGAAATACGACAGTGCAGAGCAGATGAATGACATTATTGAGAACATGGATAATTATGTTCATATTATAGTAGAATAGGATATGGATAGAATAGTAATAATAGGCACAAGTGTGGCAGCCAATAATATCTGTAAGTTTATAGAAAAATACAATCTTTTTGAAGTTGTCGGGTTTGCTGTCAACAAGGAATATCGTACGGTGGAAACTTATCTTGGTAAGCCTGTTTTTATCTTAGAAGAGTTAGACCGGATGATAAATAAATATCAGGACTATATATTCGTTGCCATACAATGGAACAGACTGAACTCAGATCGCCGCAAGGTTTATGAAAGTCTGAAGACTGAAGGCTATAGATTTGCCAATCTAATATCTCCATTAGCATCAATTAATGGAAGGCTTATCGGTGACAACTGTTGGATTACCGACTTTGTGTGTATAGATACAGACACAGTTATAGGGAGCAACGTGTTTGTAAAAGTCGGAGCCTTGGTTGGCGACCATACTTTGGTTGGCGACCATTGCTTTATTGGTGCAAAGTCGACGGTAGGTGGTGGCGTAAAGATTGGCGAACAAAGTTTTATTGGACTTGGAGCCATTGTTTTCGACGATACTACGGTCGGCAAAAAATGTATTGTTGGTGCTGCGACTGCACTGAAAAGAAATTTACCAGATTATTGCGTTTTCAAAACAAATTCAGAAAATTACATAGTTAAATCTTATCCAGAGGATGAAATAGAAAGTAAATTACAATTCAGGCTAAACATTCGATAGATGAGTATTTATATTAAGAAAGTAACAAGCCGCCATTAGAGCATAAGGCGATACACGTAAAAAAACATCAATTTACTTGGCCGGTTTAAATAAATAGTGTATTTTTGCATCGTTTTTACGCAATTACGACTATGGCATACTACATAAAACCCATTCCAACACTAACCGGCGAGGTCGCTCAGCGTTTCAATGAGCGGGCTGCTGAGGCAGAGGCGAACCGTGGTTCTATTGACTTCACGGAGCAGGTGGAGACGATGCGAAAAATATTAGCAGAGGCAAAGTTGGGCTAATAAATGGCATCGTTTCTTCAGCAGAATTTCGTATTCAGGCCAATGACCGAAGACATCGTTTCTTCGTGTCAGCCATACTTGTGTTCAAAGGACAATGAGATTGACAAGTTCTTCCATACGGAATTCAAGGATTACGATTACCAGTTATTAGGCAAGTCTTATTGTTTTGTCAGCAAGCATGAACCAAAGATTGCTGCTGCGTTTACCGTAGCAAATTCTTCCGTTCGTGTTGACAACATGCCAAAGTCAAAGCGAAACAAGCTGAACAGGAAAATACCCTTTGCTAAGCAGCGTTCCCAGTATCCTGCCGTCTTAGTTGCGCAATTGGCTGTTTTTTGATGGTTTTGAGGGGCTACATCTAGGGCGTGAGGTGCTGGATATGATAAAGGCTTGGTTCCTTGACCCTCTGAACAAAACAGGATGCCGGTATATCATAGTCGATGCTGTGAACAAAGAGAAAGTCCTAAAATTCTACCAGGACAATGGATTTGATTTCATCTTCTCTTCAGACGAAGAGGAGATGCAGTATATGACAAAATCTGAGAACGTGACTAACGGTGAGTTCTTCCGTGAGACCCGTCTCATGTGTTTCGACCTGATGCGTCTAAGCTCAAGTTTTTAATCCTTCTATTGACTAAACACTAATTCGTTTACCCCAGCGATTTGGTCTCTCCCCCAAAGGAGTGACCCTCTGTTGGTTTGTTTAAACGTTTAAAACGCAAATTATTCGCTTCATCTTCTCAAGAAATCAGAACGCTGAATCACAGCTCCTTAAGCAGGAATGATTCAGCATGAAGAAAACGACCAAAATAGATGGCAGAGTCACTAAAGAACAAAACTGTCAAGGGTGTCGCCTGGAGCGCAGCCGATGCTTTTTTGGGGCAAGGTGTAACATTTCTTGTCGGCATCGTGCTGGCTCGTTTATTGTCACCTGCCGAATACGGACTCATTGGGATATGCCTTATCTTTACTACAGTGCTCAGTGGTATTGTAGATAGCGGGTTCTCCACAGCCCTGATTCGAAAGAAAGACACAACAGACGACGATTACAACACAATGTTCGTTACCAACATGGTGATGAGTGTGATGCTTTTTGTCATATTGTGGTTCTGTTCGCCTTTAATAGCCATCTTTTTCAAACGTCCAGAACTGACGTCTTTAGTACGTGCTATGGGTCTCATCTTGATTCTCCAAGCACTCAGCATAACACAAGTTACCATCCTCACCAAGCGTATAGACTTTAAGACCAAGACAAAGGCTTCTGTTGTAGCTGCTGTGGGTAGCGGAATAGTGGGAATTTGCATGGCCTATATGGGCTATGGCGTTTGGTCGCTTGTTGGCCAACAATTAACAAACAAACTGCTTTACTCCATTTGCCTATGGCTGCTTAATCGCTGGTTGCCCAATGCCACATTTAGTCATGATAGTTTTCACTACATGTGGGGATTTGGTTGGAAGATGATGCTTTCTGGGCTTTTAAATAACATTTGGAACCAACTCTATCAAGTAGTAGTTGGCAAATGCTATAATCCAGCTACATTGGGACAGTACTCTCGATCGAAGGAGTATGCCAACCTTTTCTCAGCCAATTTTACTGCAATTGTGCAAAGAGTGACCTATCCAGCACTCTCCGCCCTTCAAGATGACAAGATGCGAATGACAGCTGCCTATAGACGCATCATAAAGTTGTCGATGTTTGTTACGGCAGTGAGTATGATTAGTATGGGAGCTGTGGCTGAACCCTTTCTGTATTGTTTCATAGGGCCTCAATGGCACGATGCTGCCACCTATCTGCCTCTTATCTGTATCAGTATGTCGCTCTATCCTCTCCATGCCATCAACCTGAATATGTTGCAAGTGCAAGGACGTAGCGACATTTTCCTATACCTTGAAATCGTTAAGAAAGTTATCAGCATCGGGCCTTTACTTCTTGGTGTTTTCGTTGGCGTGTATTCGATGCTTGTCGGCAGTATTGTAGCTGGTTTTGCAGCTTACTTCCTTAATTCATATTATACAGGTCGCAGTCTTAAATACACATCATGGATGCAACTAAAAGATGTTGCTCCGTCCTATGGCGTGGCTTTCGTCATAGCCATAGCAGTATATTTCATTAAGTATCTTCCTTTGTCAGCCTACATTATCCTCCTTGTTCAGGTTGTTGTGGGTATATGTGTGTTCTTTTGTATTTGTGAACTGCTGCATATTGAAGAATACGGTGAACTAAAAGAACTGTCGAAAAGTTTTTTGAAAAAAGTATTACGATAAATGGAAAATGAAAGATATATGGTGCGGGTCAGTTGCATGACTTACAACCAAAGCCCATACATACTGCAGACACTTGATGGCTTTTGTTCTCAACAAACGAAATTTCCTTTTGTCTGTACTGTTGTGGACGATGCAAGCCAGGACGGAGAACCTTGTATAATAAGCAAATACATGCAAGACCATTTCAGCCTAGATGAACTGTCTGTGGCGTATTTTGAAGAAACTGAAGACTACACGATGACATTTGCTCGTCATAAGACAAATAAAGAATGTCACTTTGCTGTGATTCTTCTAAAGTATAATCATTTCCAGACACAGAAAACAGACCAGAAACTGTCGTATATAGCAAGGTGGACTGACGCATCAAAATATTTGGCAATCTGTGAAGGTGATGATTATTGGACAGATCCTCTAAAGTTGCAAAAGCAAGTCGACTTCTTAGAAGCACATCCTGACTGTAACCTTGTATACACAGATGTGAATGGTTACTACCAGAAAGACAAGAAAATGACAGAAGGTTTCTTTGGACATGGCATTTACCGTCGTCGTAAGGATACTCATCGAGACATTATCATGTGGGGATGGTTTTTGGCGCCCTGCACCTGGGTATATAGGAATGGTATTGTAGTGTATCCCGAACAGAAAAAAAAAGAACTCTTTTATGGTGATATTTTTGTGTTGCTCTCATTGAGCAAGAATGGTCATATTCACTATATTGACGAGCCAACAGCTGTTTATCGCATATTAGAGGAGAGTGCAAGCCATACAAAAGATCCTGTCAAGAAATTCAATTTCTGGAAAAGAGGAAGAGCTACAAGAGCCTCTTTTGCTGCAAAGCAGCCCTTTTGGTTCAGAGCGAAGTTTTTCTTATTTAATGCCACTCTAGCTATAAGAGCTATAGTGACAAAAAAAGAATTTTCTCAAACAGGTAGTTATTTATCTATGCTTAAAGGTGAATTGGGATTATTATTTAAATCCATAGATTGATAGACATGGGATATATTATTTCTAGTAAAAGAGCAAATATGGGAATATCAAATATGTACGGTGATATATTTCTCATAATAAAGCATTTATGCTTTTTCTTTTCATTTTTGTTAATGTTGCTTCCAGACATTACAAATAAAGTTTTAGCCGACTATCATTTATATATATATGGTCTTTTACTTGTCATAGAGGTTATGCAGGTCAAAGCAATATCCCTTTATTCTATTTGGATTGCAGGATTTGTTTATATGATTTTGTCGGAAATGATACTATTTCCAGGGGGAAGTGAATATAATATAACAGTTAGATATGTTCTATTGGCAAATAATTTAGTATTATTAGGCTATTCTATTGGCCGAAACAAAAAGTTTTTCCAATATAAGCAAACTCGTTTATCAACAAATTCGCAATTGTTCCCTTTTCTCTTGCTTTTTCTCACAATATTCTATATTTACAACACCTACACGTCAGTAGTCGCGAGCTATGCTTATGGGCGCCAATTAGTATCCACGACGGGAAGCGGTACATTGCTAGGTACACTAAATAGCTCAGTAGGTATTATTTTGCCTTCTTTGATTGCCTATTATGTTGTACACATCAGAAAAAGTTCAAAGTGGATTGCCTTATTGTTAGTTTTGCCATTTTTTTTATTTATATTCATATTAGCTACACGTTTTAAACTCCTCTTTTCTGTTTTGCCTTTTTTCTTAATTAGCGGTTTCCTAAATTTTAACAAAATCACGTTAAAATCCACACTTTACTTAATTCTTATTATTATAGTTCTTGTTTTGTCTTCACTATTTACTCGTACTAATAGAAACGAATCATACTCAATAGGCTTTGGAAGTCTATTAGAATTATTTGAATTGGAAGATTCAAAAAGTAGTTTTGCTGAAAGAATTGCTCAGAATTGCTCACCTGAGGGCTGCGTAGAAATGACACATCTATCGGAACGTTATTTCGAAAACCATGATTACACCTATGGTAAAAGTATTGGTTTTATATCATATTTTTGGATTCCAAGAGCAGTTTGGCCTGACAAACCAACACAGATAGACCATTGGCTTCCAAGATACTACAATCCGCAAATGCCAGATACGGCATCTACTGCTTCTGGATTTACGGGGGAGCTAAGGGCGGATTTTGGTTATTTTTCTTTGTTCCTTCTTTTCTTACTAGGTATCTTTCTAAAAAGATGTAACTACTATCTAATATATTACAACTATGGTAGAGCTGCTTGCTATGAATCAATCTATGCATCATTATTAATTCCAACAACTTTTTTTGCTCTTCGTGGTTTAAATTTGGCTATAACAACTTTTCTTTGCTCTTTCGCAGTATTAAAACTACTGTCCATCATTAAAGGAAAGAGTAATGAGTAAGAGATAAATGAGATGGTTTAGTTTAATTTCTACGATTATGAACATCCTAGTTAACTCATCCAACGCCAAAGGCGGTGGTGGCATACAAGTGACGGACTCTATTTGCTGTTTGTTGAACCAATACCCACGACACCATTTCATTGTTGTGCTATCAAGCTATTTTAGTAAGACAAAAGAACGAATAGCTGATTATAGCAATGTAACTCTTATAGAGCATAACATTAGCAATAGCTTTAAGACTTTATTGTTTGGACGTGATTCAGTACTAGATGGGCTTGTAGAACAGTATGCTGTTGATGCAGTGTTGACTGTTTTTGGGCCATCCAGATGGCAACCCAGATGTCCACATCTGTGTGGCTTTGCCAGACCACATCTTGTTTTGCCTGATTCTCCATTCTTTGCTCATGTTTCTTTAACAGATCGTCTGCGTTACAAAGTGTGGACATATTTCTTTAGGAAAAGTTCTAAGGTATTTTACACAGAGAACCCCTTTATTAGCAAACGCTTTCAGCGGCTAATGGGCAACAAAGTAAAGGTGCATACTGTTACCAACTATTACAATCAAGTATATGACCATCCGGAACAATGGGGTAATAGTTTCACATTGCCACCTTTTGAAGGAACAACTCTACTCACAATCTCAAGTTGGAACGAGCACAAAAATTTTCCTATCATGGTGGATATTTGCAGATATATGGAACGGCATCATCCTGACTTCTCTTTCCGTTTCGTGCTGACAATTCCAAAGGACAAGGCTTCTTTTATTCCAGAAGAATATCTCTCGCACTTTGTCATCCTCGGGCCTGTTGATGTGTCGGAGTGCCCACATTTGTATGAGCAAGCTGACATCATGCTACTTCCATCCTTGTTAGAATGTTTTTCAGCCACTTATCCTGAGGCTATGCGTATGGAGGTGCCAATCGTGACCACCGATTTAGAATTTGCCAAGGGGCTTTGTGGCGATGCTGCTTGTTACTACAGTGCTGTTGATGGAAAAGCTGCAGCAGATGCTATTTATCATGTAGTCACAGACAAGCCTTATGCACAAAAACTTGTAGAATTAGGAAAGGAACAGCTTAAACATTACGACAACTATGAGCAGCGGACAGCTAAGTTGATGGCTCTATTGGAGAAGATAGCTATAAGAAAAACTTAAATCATATAGTCAAAGCATGTAAGTGGCATGTCAATGAAGAAAAGAATACTCATAGTGAGTGCTGTGTTTCCACCCGAGCAGGTGACATCTGCATTCCTGAATTATGATTTGGCACACGAATTGGCCAAAAGATATGATGTGACGGTGTTGAGACCTTACCCAACGAGACCTATAGGTGCTAAGTTTGAAAAGGCGGAAGTAGAGGATAAGAGTTTTAAAACGATATTGACAAATTCATATACACATCCCCAGTCAGAACTCATAGGCCGATTTAAGGAAAGTAACGACTTCGGTAGGAAGAGCGTTGCATATATCAAGGAACACCATAACGAGATAGATTTCGTATATAATGACGGGTGGCAGCTGTTTGGATTGTATAGGGTAGTAAAAGTGTGCAAAAAATATGGCATACCGTATATGGTACCTATCCAGGATATTTATCCTGAGTGTTTGTTTACAAATAAAAACTATCCGGGTATTGTTAATTATATTATTAAGAGTATTTTGCTGCCCATTGACAAATACTATCAAAAACATGCGTCATGTGTTAGAACAATCTCTAATGAGATGCGTGACTATTTATCCTCAACGAGAAATGTACCAAAAGAAAACTATTTAGTAGTAGATAATTGGCAGAATGACGAGGATTTCCTGAAAGATTATCCCGCAAAACCAGCTGATGGGAAACTGACATTCGCTTACGTTGGCAGTATCAATAGTCATGCTAACGTAGTTTTGATGATAAAGGCCTTTGTGGAGGCTCATATAGAAAATGCGGAATTCAGGATCTATGGCGGTGGTAATAAAAAAGACTATTGTGTAGATTTGGTAAGACAACTTGGGGCGAAGAATATTGTCTTTGACATGGTGTCAAGGGATAAAGTGGCTTTCGTCCAGTCACAGGCAGATGTTTTGGTTTTGGCATTGCCTAAAGGGAATGGAAATCTTTGTTTGCCCTCTAAATTAACATCCTACATGCTTTCTGGAAAGCCTGTTTTGGCGAGTGTAGATGAAGATAGTGCTACCACCCGTATGCTGAATAGTTCAGGCGCTGGTATAGCTGTGTTACCTGATAGTCAAGAAGGGTTAAAGAAGGGTTTTAAGACCTTCGCCCAATTTAAAAAGGAACAGCTTGATGCAATGGGGGAGTCATCAAAGAAGTACGCAAAAAATTATTTAACGAGAGATGTCAATCTCAAACTTGTTGTGGACAAAATAAAATCGATTATAGAATAATGGAAGAACAGAAGATGCACGGTTTTAGAGCCTGGTTAGACTACCAGCTTAAGCATAATGACACGTTCTATCGCTTTTTCCAAACCACGGTCAGTTTTGGAATGAGAGTAATAGGATTCTTTGTGCCCATTGATAAGAAAATGATCCTGTTTAGTGCCCATAGCAGAAAGTACAATGACAGCCCTAAGACTATCTATGAGTATATGATAGCAAATCCAGCCTATAAGGATTATAAATATGTTTGGGCCTTAGAGGATCCTGAGCATGTAGAACTGCCAGGGCCGGCTATCAAAATAAAGGCAGATACCCCTAAGTATTTCATAACTTCGATGAAGGCGAAGTACTGGGTGACTTGTGTGAACATTGAGCGTCATCTTCATTACAAGAAAAAGAGACAACTCTACCTGAATACGTGGCATGGTTGTTCCATCAATCATTGCGGAAATGCTGTTCCTGGAAGAAAGGACTTTGACTTCACCGCAGTTGACTTTATGTGTTACGAGAGTGAGTACCATAAAGAAATCTTGATGCGAGACTTCCTAGCACGTGAAGAGGCGATGATTCCTACAGGTCTGCCCCGTAATGATGCTCTCTATCAAACCAATAAGGAAGAAATTCTTGAGCTGAAAAAGAAGATGGGTCTGCCATTGGATAAAAAGATCCTAATGTATGCTCCTACATGGAGAGACAGTACAGACAATGGCCAGACCTACGCTATTAAACCGCCCATCAATGTGGAATACTGGCAGAAAGAATTACAAGAAGACTATGTGATGATTCTTAGGACTCACGCATATACCACTAAACTGCTAGGTATAGAGTTCAATGACTTCATTAGAGACTTTACTTCATATCCTTCAATTAACGATATGTTTAAGGTGGCTGATGTCCTGATTAGTGATTATTCCTCTTGTATTGCAGATTTCTCGATTCTGGAGCGTCCTATTATTTGCTTTGCATACGATTACGAGGAGTATTGCCGTGTACGTGGCCTCTATCTGGATATGGAGAAAGACATGCCCAGTGGCGTGAAACGCACGGAACAGGAGGTTATTGCTCAAATCAAGTCAATGGACTATGATGAAGAATGCAAGAAAACCAAGGAAATGATTAAAGAGCGGATTACTGATATTGGTGGTCACGCTACTGAGATTTGTGTTCAGAAAATGTTTGGCAAATAAATGATAAAAACAGCAGTAATCATGGCCGCCGGAATGGGAACCCGGTTTGGTCATATAACGAATTTAATCCCCAAGGGCTTTATACCCTATAAGGAAAAACCTATGGTTATCCGCAGTATTGAAACACTCATTACCAGTGGAATAAAAAGGATTATCATTGGTACAGGCTACCACAAGGAGCACTATGAGGCTTTGATGGAGCAATATCCTCAAGTACAATGTGTATTCAGTCCTCGTTTTGCTGAGACCAACAGTATGTATACCCTTTGGAATTGCCGCGAGGCAATAGGGGGGGATAGTTTTATTCTTCTTGAATCAGACTTGGTTTTTGAGAAACTAGCAATTACATCCCTTTTGGAGTGCCCGTTTGATTCTGCCATGCTGATTACTCCTGTGACCAAATTCCAGGATCAGTATTATGTGCAGATGAACGAGAATTTTGAGTTGATTAACTGCTCAGTCAATAAGAATGAAATCACTCCATCAGGCGAACTTGTGGGTATTCATAAGATTAGCAATAGTTTCTACAAGATTCTCTGCTCTGAATATGAAAAGATTGTGGATAAGGAACCCAAACTTGGCTATGAATTCCAATTGTTAGATGTATCACAACGCATCACCCCGATGAATGTGCTAAAGGTTGATGGATTGCAGTGGTACGAAATAGATGACGTTCAGGATTTGAAATATGCAGAAGAAAATATCAAAATAGAATAATCAAATAAAATTCCATATCAATGGCAAAGAAAGTTTACCTTGGCATGATTGCAGACATCATGCATCCCGGATTAATTAACATCATCAACGAAGGAGCAAAATACGGTGATGTTATCATTGGCCTTTATACAGACAAGGCAATTGCAACGCACAAGCGTCTGCCTTATTTGACATACGAGCAGCGTGAGACAGTTGTACGTTCTATTCATGGTGTTTCAGACATAGTTCCCCAAGAGGATTGGAGCTATGTACCCAATCTGGTGAAATACAAACCTGATTATATCATCCACGGTGATGACTGGCAGCAAGGCCCGGACAAGTATATCCGTGATGAGGTTTTCAAAGTGATGGAAGCAATGGGCGGTAAGGTGATTGAAATTCCTTACACCAAAGGTATTACCTCCAGCGGCCTTGCTGAAGAACTAGAGTCTCTTGGCACTACACCTCAGGCACGTCTGAAGAGTCTCCGTCGTTTGATTACGGCTAAGCCTATTGTCCGTATCATGGAGAGTCATTGCGGTCTTACTGGCCTTATTATTGAACACACCAAGGTTGAGGTTGGCAATGAGGTTCGTGAGTTTGACGGTATGTGGGCTAGTTCCCTGACAGATTCAACCAGTAAGGGTAAGCCTGACATTGAGGCTGTTGACCTGACAACTCGCCTACACGACCTGAATGACTCGCTAGAGGTGACCACAAAGCCTGTTATCTATGATGGCGATACTGGTGGAAAGACCGAGCATTTTGTGTTCACCGTCCGTACTCTGGAGCGACTTGGTGTTTCTGCTGTTATCATAGAAGATAAGGTTGGCTTGAAGCAGAATAGCCTCTTTGGAACTGACGCAGTCCAGACCCAGGATTCCATTGAAGGATTCTGTTCCAAAATTCAGGCAGGTAAGGAAGCGCAGGTTACCCGTGACTTTATGATTATTGCCCGTTGTGAGTCTCTGATTGCTGGCAAGCCTGTTGAGGATGCTCTTGAGCGTTGCCATGCATACGTTGCTGCTGGTGCTGACGGTATCATGATTCATAGTAAGAATAAAGATGGTCAGGACATCAAAGAGTTCTGCCAGCGTTTCCGTGAAGTAGATAACCACACTCCTATTGTGGCTGTTCCTACTACCTACGGACAGTTCACTGAAGCTGAACTTGCAGAGTGGGGTATTAACATTGTGATTTATGCTAACCACATGTTGCGTAGTGCATATCCTGCTATGGTGAAGTGTGCGGAACGCATTCTCGAAACCACCCGTTGTCAGGAAGCTTCCGAAGAGTACTGCATGCCTATCAAGCAAATCTTAAACCTCATTCCAGGAACCAAGAAGAAATAAGGAAAGGAGCAGAACTATGATTAGACCTGAGTTTTTTATAGAGGCATTAAGAGAGAAAGGCATCGACTGCTTTGCGGGTGTACCTGACAGCCTACTGAAGAACATCTGTGCTTACATCACAGACCATTTTGATGCAGAGCATAACATCATTGCAGCCAACGAAGGTGCTGCAGTGGGACTTGCTGCCGGTCATTATTTGGCAACTGGACAGCCTGCATGTGTGTATATGCAGAATAGTGGTGAGGGTAATATCATCAACCCACTGGCGTCACTTACAGACCAGGAAGTATATAACATTCCTGTCCTCCTTCTGATTGGTTGGCGTGGACGTCCCGGTGTTCACGACGAACCCCAGCATATAAAACAGGGCAAGGTTACTACCGGCCTGCTGAATGTAATGGGCGTGAACTATGAGGTGCTTTCTAAAGAGGAAGACAAAGCTGCCAGGCAAATTGAGAAAGCAGCAAAGGCACTTACTAACAAAGAAGTCTTTGCGCTGTTGATTGAGAAAGACACCTTTGAAGACTACAAGCTACAGAACGTTGAGGTGAACGACCTTACTATGACTCGTGAAGAAGCCATCCAGACAGTTGCTGCTGCTCTTGATGAAAAGGATTGCATTGTCTCTACCACAGGTATGATTAGCCGTGAACTCTTTGAGTATCGTGCTGCTATGAATCAGGGGCACGAAAGAGATTTCTTGACTGTTGGCTCTATGGGACATGCTTCACAAATTGCTCTGGGTATTGCTATGGCTAAACCCGACCGAAGGGTGTGGTGTTTTGATGGAGATGGCGCTGTTATTATGCACATGGGCAGTATGGCTATTGTGGCCAACAAGGCCCCTAAAAACTATGTTCACGTGGTATTTAATAATGGTGCGCACGATTCTGTTGGCGGTCAACCCACTGTTGGTTTGAAGATTGATTTAGCTAAGATAGCAGAAGCAGTGGGCTATAAACGTACCATTTCTGTAAGTCTTAAATCACAGCTTGGAGTTGCTCTTGAGGCAGTAAAGGCTGTTGAAGGCCCAGTGCTTTTGGTGATTAATGTGAAAAAGGGCAACCGCAAAAATCTTGGCAGACCCACAACCACACCGATTGAAAATAAAGAAGCCTTGATGAACTTTCTTAAAAAAACAAAACTATGGAATTGAAAGATATAAAGATTAAACGCAATGTATTGCTGAATCCCGGACCGGCTACCACTACAGATAGAGTGAAGCTGGCACAGGTAGTTCCAGACATTTGCCCTCGTGAGAAAGAGTTTGCAGGCTTGATGAAAGGTCTGCGTAGTGATTTGTGTAAGGTTGCTCATGCCCCGGAACCGGAATATACATCTGTATTATTTTGTGGCTCAGGTACTATCAATATTGACATCTGCTTAAACTCTCTACTACCAGAAGGGAAAAAGATTTTGGTGGTAAACAATGGTGCGTATAGCACCCGTGCCGTAGAGGTATGTCAGCACTATGGTATGCCTCATATTGATCTCAAATCATCAGTGTTTGAGCGTCCGGATTTGGCTGAGGTTGAAAAGACGCTGAAAGAGAATCCTGATGTGGCTGTTGTTTATACCACCCATCATGAGACAGGTACTGGTGTTCTGAATCCTATTCGTGAGATTGGTGCTTTGGCACATAAATATGGTGCTATCTTTATTTGCGATACCACATCCTCATTGGGAATGATTCCTTTTGATATTGTGAAAGACAATGTGGACTTCTGTATGGCTTCTGCACAAAAAGGTATCATGGCAATGTCTGGATTGAGTTTCGTTATTGGTCGTAGGGACATTATCGAAGCTTCAAAAAACTATCCCACGCGCTCTTACTATTGCAATTTGTATTTGCAATATGATTATTTCGAGAAGACGGGTGAGATGCATTTCACTCCTCCTGTGCAGACTATCTATGCTACCATACAGGCTTTGAAGGAATACTTTGAGGTAGGAGAAGAAGCTAAGTTTGCTCGTCACCGTGCAGTGTTTAAGGCTATCAAAGAAGGTGTTGCGAGCATTGGATTGAAAGAAGCGATTAGAGATGAAATACAGTCCGGCCTTGTGGTATCCGTGCTTTATCCAGATGATCCCAAGTGGAACTTCGAAAAAGTTCATGATTATTGCTATGAGCGTGGGTTTACAATTTATCCTGGAAAGATTAGCACGACGAACACATTCCGTCTTTGTTCTTTAGGTACAATTACACCTGATGATATTAAGGATTTTATTCCTGTTTTAAATGCTGCAATAGAATCACTCCATGCGTAAACTATTATTTACAGGCGCTTCTGGTTTTCTGGGTTATAACATACGTCCCACACTGGAAAATAACTACGATGTCCACACCATTGGATTGACCGATGATGATGACATCAAAATGAATATAGCGAAAGAGATACCACCTATTAATACGCATTATGATGTGGTGCTCCATGCAGCAGGAAAGGCGCACACTGTTCCAAAAACGGAAGCGGAGAAACAGGTGTTTTATGATGTCAATTATCGCGGAACAATCAACCTTTGTCATGGTTTGGAAAAAGCTGGCGTGCCAAAGGCGCTCGTTTTTATCAGTACTGTAGCAGTATATGGCTGTGAGTATGGAGAACTGATTACGGAAGAGCATCCTCTCGATGGAAAGACCCCTTATGCCAGGAGTAAAATCTTAGCAGAAGAATTTCTAACCCAATGGTGTAAAGAGCATCATGTCGTGCTTTCCATCCTGCGTCCTTCATTGCTGGCAGGCAAGAATGCTCCAGGTAATCTCGGGGCGATGGTGAATGGCATCAAGAAAGGATTCTATATGAACATCGCAGGAGGTAAGGTTGTGAAGAGCATCTTGATGGCTGAGGATATTGCGAGGCTGCTGCCATTGCTGGAAGAGAAAGGTGGTATCTACAATGTGTGTGATACCAATCAGCCAACATTTGGTGAGCTGTCTGCCTCCGTTGCCAAACAGTTAGGTAAGCGCAAACCTTTCAGCATCCCTTACTGGATGGCATGGTGCATGGCCAAGTTTGGGGATCCACTTGGTGGTAAAATTCCTTTCAATAGTTATAAGCTGGAGAAGATGACGAAGTCACTGACGTTCAGCAATGAGAAGGCCCGCCGGGAGTTAGGCTGGGAACCTTTGGATGTGCTGGAGAACTACAAGGTTTAAGGGTTCAAGTAGTTATAACTAAGAATTTGAGAACTAAAGGTCGCTAGCTCGACATACGAAAAGCAATTGAAGAATTTTAATTCTATCTGTCAATCCTTTCTGCAACTTGTAAGGTTAGGAATTGGAACGGGGACGATTAATGATTCACAGTTAGTAGTTTGTGTTTCTGAAGATTGGGCCACATTAAAAGCTCTCGCCGATGCGCAAGGGCTTTCAGCAGTTGTACTGGATGGGCTAAATGAAATTAGAAGTAAGCACTTTGACAGGCTCGGCAACCAGAATGATGTAAGAGACGAACGGTCTCCTTCCCAGGTCTTTGTCTTGCAATGGATTGGGGAGGTGATGAAGAATTATGAAGCAAGGCATGCTAAGTATGAGAAAGCTATAAGCTCGTTGGCTGGTTTCTACAATCAGTACGGATACAAGATGATGGTGCTGAAGGGCTATGCTTGTGCTCTGAACTGGCCGCGACCGGAACATAGGCCGTGCGGGGATATAGATATTTGGCAGTTTGGAAAGCAAAAGGATGCTGATAGGGAATTGGTAAAAAAGAAAGGGCTTAAAATTGATAACAGTCACCATCACCATACAGTATTTGAATGGCAAGGATTTTCTGTAGAGAATCATTATGACTTTATTAATGTGCACCACCATCCGTCGAATGTCGCATTTGAAAAGCTTCTTAAGGAGCAAGGCCAGAATGATTCTTATCATGTTGAAGTGAATGGTGAAAAAGTCTATCTGCCAGCACCAAATCTGCATGCGCTGTTTTTGCTAAAACATGCCTTTATCGAATTTGCAGCAACAGGACTGAATCTTAGGCAATTACTTGACTGGGCTTTCTTTGTTAAAACTCACGTAGAAGAGGTTGATTGGACATGGCTGGAGGGAATATTAGCTGAATTCGGAATGAAACGCCTCTATGATGTGTTCAATGCTATCTGTGTAAGTGATTTAGGATTTGGTGTTTCAACATTCCCGAATGTTCAGTTTGATACGAATCTTAAGGATAGAGTGTTAAGTGAAATATTGAATCCGGAAACACCTAATAATAAGCCAAAGTATTTGCTATCAAGAGTAGCATGGAAATGGCATCGGTGGAAAGCAAACGAATGGAAACACGACCTATGTTACAAAGAGAGTATGTGGAGCGCTTTTTGGAGTGGCGTGTGGGGGCATCTGCTGAAACCAGGTTCGATATAATCGTTCTGAACTTATAACTTTTTGACAGTAAAAGATGGAATCAACAATTAGAATATATGTTTTAATATTTATATCACTCTTCGCAGTAGAACTTTTTTATTTCAAGCTTGCCGACAGGTTTAATATCATTGACAAGCCCAATGAGCGGAGCTCACATACAACCATAGTACTACGTGGAGGGGGCATCATCTTTACACTATCAATGATTGTGTGGGCCGTTATGATGCTAATGCAAGGGCAGAATGTTATGCCTTACCTTCCTTTCCTGGCTGGCTTGATAATTGTGGCGACTGTGAGCTTCTGGGATGACATACATTCCCTGCATGACAGCGTGCGGTTGGTGGCACAGTTTACTGCAATGGCACTGATGTTCTGGAGCATGGGGCTTTTCTCTGTTGAGAGTTTAGGGGTGAGTGTTGAGAGCCTGCTTGGGCGTGTAGTGTTGATGGGGGTAATCATCGTTGTGGCCCTGATAGTATGTGTGGGAGCAACGAACATCATCAACTTTATGGATGGCATCAATGGGATCACTGCGGGATATAGTCTGGTGGTGTTGTTTCCGCTGTTGCTTCTGAATCAAGGGATAGGCTTCATCGAGGAGTCGTATCTGATAGTGGCTATCCTTGGGGTGCTCGTCTTCTGCCTGTTTAACTTTCGGCCGAAGGGGAAGGCAAAGTGCTTTGCTGGGGATGTGGGCAGTATTGGAATCGCTTTCATCATGCTATTCGTGATAGGGAGACTCATCATCAAAACAGAGGATGTGACTTATATCATAGTATTGCTGGTTTATGGGGTCGATGGTTGCCTGACCATCATGCACCGAATCATGCTGCATGAGAACTTAGGTGAGGCGCATCGCAAACATGCCTATCAGCTGATGGCGAATGAACTGGGAATAGGACATGTACAGGTGTCACTGGTCTATATGGGCTTGCAGCTGGCAGTGTCCTTGGGCTTCATCTATCTGTGCCCTGACACGGTGCTGGCGCATTGGGGATACCTGATTGTCACAGGACTGATGCTCTGTGGAGCGTATGTCGTGTTTATGAAGAAATACTATCATCTGCACGAGGAATACCTAAAGAGTTTAGAGATGAAAGTTTAGTGTTTAGCGATATGGAAATACAACTAATCAATGATAACTTGCTGTCGGTGCTTCATTGGAAGGCAAGGGAGAATGAGCGCAGGCGCATGAACTTCGACCTGCGGACAACGCCGGAAGACACATCGCAGCGGATGCTGAACGCGCTGGAGGTGGGGACGCATGTCCCCATTCATCGTCATTTGACGACATCGGAGACGGTCATCTGCTTGGAGGGGTGTCTGGATGAGGTGTTCTACGAAGAGCTGCCGAACATGGATGCGGGCGGGCCTATTCACGATGGGGAGACAGCCATCGTGGAGAGCTGCTTCAAAGAGGTGGCACGCTTCCGCCTCTGTCCCAGAGAGAAACTGTACGGCATACAAGTGCCGCCTATGGCGTGGCATACGGTAGAGGTGCATGAGCCCAGCACGATACTGGAAGCGAAGGATGGGGCATATGGGAAGTAAGATGGCACGTATATGATAAAAGCAATATTATCAAAGATAAAAGCAAAATAGTCAATCAAATATTTGGCATTTCCGAAAGTAAATATTACTTTTGCATCCGAAAGTACTCAAAACTCTATGGCACAGATTGAATATATCACGGTAAAGAATGCCTCCAAGGCAACACTGAATAAGTTGCACAAGATTGGAGTTGAAAAAGCCAAACGCCTTCAGCGTATACAGGAACGTTGGGAGGCTGGAGAATATAGTGATGTAGAAATCATTCACGTCTGAATTAGATGGAGGATTTCGTCAAGCTTTTTTCTACGGATGAGGGCGATGTGTATCATATAACCCTCTCCGAAGATGACACCTTGTTGTCTGATGAAGTAAAGGATTGTATCAGAGGTACCAAACTTGTAGGTATTGACTTGAGAAGGCTTGTTGGTGACAACACAACAACTCTGGGGTTATTGGCTGCCATAGAAAACACTATCGCAGATTTCTTCATGGACCGTGAAGATGTTATGATTTTCTATTACTGTGATTTTCTGAACCCCATTCCTCATACAACTAAAAATGCAATGCCTCCACAAGAGTACAGGAGCCGCCTCTTTGAGAATTTGTTTAAAAGATATATTAAGCTTCATTCTGTTCGTAATGTCAATCTGTCCGTAATAACAGTAAATGGCATCGGTGAAACTTATTATTTTCATTTGATATACAAAGACATCCATTCGAAGTTTGCCTCGATTATCAGTCAGGACATTAAAGATGGCTTAAGCAAATAGCATTTTTCTTTTATTCAAATGGTTGCACCTTAAGGTGTGACCCTTTGGTGGATTACCGTTATAAAGGATTTTGGTCACTTTTAGTCTAGGATATCTTCTACGCTGCCTCTACTAACCCTCTACTTGTCCTCTATGTCAGTTGAATAGCCGGATACAAGCAGCGGAGCAGGGTTTGCCGATATTCCCAGCGTGGGAACAAAATATTCCCAGGCTGGGAATAAAATATTCCCACGCTGGGAACAAAATATTCCCAGGCTGGGAATAAAATATTCCCACGCTGGGAATTTTTCTGGGGGGACGAGATGTTTTTAAAAAGGGGCTTGATTATAATTCACGGAGTGGCATCATTCAAGAAAAGCATCGGTCTGTTAAAAGTGTACAGAACCGAGCGCACGGAAGTATTGTGAAACCATTTCTATCTCTTTAGCCTGCGGCGCTACGTAAATGTACATGAATGGCCATAAATGTCTCATAAATATTTACTAAATGATTATCCGCCATCAGGTGATGAAGAATGATGCCTACGGCATCGAGCGATGTCTCCCCGTCGATGATTCTATGTTACTGTGCAGCTATTGGGCAGCAACGCTTGCAGCGCCGGTTGCACTTCTTTGCGGATAATCATTTCATGAGAAATTATTGTAGAGGGAAAATAGAGGGAAATATTGATGGAGATTGTTGCAAAAGCCTAATAAATCGGTAACTCAACTGGCAAAGTGCAATCATTTAGTAGAGGTAGAACAAAAAATAGTTCTGTCAAAAATTAAAGAAAACAATATAAAAGAACCATTGAATTATGAGTGTATTTAAAGACAAGGTGCTGCTGATTACCGGCGGCACGGGTTCATTCGGCAATGCCGTGCTGAACAGATTTCTGAGAACGGACATTGGGGAGATACGTATCTTCTCGCGTGATGAAAAGAAACAGGACGACATGCGCCATGACTTCCAGGTAAGGATGCCGGAGGTGGCAAACAAGGTGAAGTTCTACATCGGCGACGTGAGGAACAGGTCGAACCTGAAGTATGCGATGAAGGGGGTGGACTACGTGTTCCACGCCGCTGCGCTGAAGCAGGTGCCGAGCTGTGAGTTCTTCCCGATGGAGGCGGTGAAGACGAATGTCATAGGTACGGACAACACGCTGGATGCTGCCATCGACGCGGGGGTGAAGTGCGTCATCTGCCTCTCGACGGACAAGGCGGCGTATCCCATTAACGCGATGGGCATCACGAAGGCCATCGAGGAGAAGATAGCGGTGGCGAAGAGCCGTAACAGCGGGCAGACGAAGATTTGCTGCACGCGATATGGTAACGTGATGTGCTCGCGTGGTTCGGTCATCCCCTTGTGGATAGACCAGATACGGAAGGGCAACCCCATCACGCTGACGGAGCCGAAGATGACGCGGTTCATCATGTCGCTGGAAGAGGCGGTGGACCTGGTGCTGTTTGCCTTCGAGCATGGTCAGAACGGCGACATCCTGGTGCAGAAGGCTCCGGCATGCACGATACAAACGCAGGCAGAGGCGGTGTGTGAGCTGTTCGGCGGCAAGAAGGAGGAGATCAAGGTCATCGGCATACGTCACGGCGAGAAGATGTATGAGACGCTGCTGACGAAGGAGGAGTGTGCGAAGGCTGAGGACATGGGTAACTTCTACCGCGTGCCGGCCGACAACCGCGACCTGAACTACGACAAGTTCTTCCGCGAGGGGGATGCCAAGCGGGCCACCATCGAGGAGTTCAACAGCGACAACACGCGGCGACTGAACCTGGAGGAGACAAAGGAGAAGATTGCTTCGCTGGAGTATATACAGAATGAACTGAACGGGGTGCCGAACATTGTGAAATAGTCCCGCAGAATCTTGAACAATTAAACGTTATTATGGCTGAATTTAAGAATAATGGGAAGCTGAAGCTTCTTATCATAGTTGGAACAAGACCAGAGATCATACGACTGGCGGCTGTGATTAACAAGTGTCGGAAGTACTTTGACTGCCTGCTGGCGCACACTGGGCAGAACTACGACTATAACCTGAACGGGGTGTTCTTCAAGGACTTGAAGTTGGCAGATCCCGACGTGTATATGGAGGCCGTGGGCAACGACCTAGGCGAGACGATGGGCAACATCATTGCCAAGAGCTACCAGCTGATGGTGGAGGTGAAGCCCGATGCCGTGCTGGTGCTGGGAGATACCAACAGCTGCCTCAGCGTGATTGGTGCTAAGCGCCTGCACATTCCCATCTTCCATATGGAGGCCGGTAATCGTTGCAAGGACGAGTGCCTGCCAGAGGAGACCAACCGCCGCATCGTGGATATCATCAGCGATGTGAATATGGCATACTCTGAGCATGCTCGCCGCTATTTGGCAGACACTGGTCTGCCGAAGGAGCGTACCTATGTCACTGGCAGTCCTATGGCCGAGGTGTTGCATGAGAACCTGGCAGAGATTGAGGCCAGCGACATTCATCAGCGTCTGGGGCTGGAGAAAGGAAAGTATATCCTCTTGTCTGCTCACCGTGAGGAGAACATCGACACGGAAAAGAACTTCCTCTCGCTGTTTACGGCCATCAACAAGATGGCTGAGAAGTATGACATGCCGATTCTCTACAGTTGTCATCCCCGCTCACGCAAGCGCCTTGAGGCAAGCGGCTTTGAGTTGGACAAGCGTGTTATCCAGCACGAGCCGCTGGGCTTCCATGACTACAACTGCCTGCAGATGAACGCCTTTGCAGTGGTGAGCGATAGTGGCACACTGCCTGAGGAAAGCAGTTTCTTCACCTCTGTTGGTCATCCATTTCCTGCTGTCTGCATTCGTACGTCAACAGAACGTCCGGAGGCATTGGACAAAGCATGCTTCATCATCGCAGGTATCGACGAGAAATCATTGCTCCAGGCAGTTGATACCGCTGTGTCATTGAATCAGAATGGTGACTATGGTATTCCTGTTCCTGACTACATCGAGGAGAATGTCTCTACCAAGGTGGTAAAGATGATCCAAAGCTATGTTGGCATTGTAAATAAGATGGTCTGGAGGAAGTTCTAATGAAGATACTAGTTACTGGTGCCAAAGGGTTCGTTGGTAAGAACCTTTGTGCAAACCTTCGCAATATTCAAGAGGGTAAAGATAAGACTCGTCCTGATTTGAAGATTGATGAGATCTTCGAGTATGATATTGATACCGACCCAACTTTGTTGGATGAGTACTGCCAAAAAGCAGACTTTGTCTTTAATTTGGCTGGGGTGAACAGGCCCAAGGAAACCACCGAGTTTATGGAGGGTAACTTCGGTTTTGCATCAACTTTGCTGGACACACTGAAGAAGTATGGGAATAAATGCCCTGTGATGCTGTCTTCTTCACAACAAGCCTCATTGACGGGGCGGTTTGGCAACTCAGAGTATGGACGCAGCAAGAAAGCGGGCGAAGACTTGTTCTTGGAGTACGAAAGGGAGTTCCTCTTGTCTGAACACGAATTACCAGAAATTGAACACGAATTTTCCATAAATAATGGTCTTAGGCCGAGGGTGCTGATATATCGGTTTCCGAACCTGTTTGGGAAGTGGTGCAGGCCGAACTATAACTCGGCGGTGGCCACGTTCTGCAACAACATTGCGAATGACCTGCCTATTCAGGTGAATGACCCGAGCGTGGAGCTGGAGCTGCTGTATATCGATGACCTTGTTCAGGAGATGCTGGATGCTATGTGCCCCCTCCCGACCTCCCCCGACAGGGGAGGAGAACACCGGTGTGAGTTCGATGGGGTGGAGGTCATTCCCAAAGAGGATGGGCGCTACTGCTACTGCCCTGTGACGCACAAGGTGACGCTGGGGCGCATCGTGGAGCTGCTGCATCAGTTTGCGGAGCAGCCGAAGACATTGATGATACCGGAGATTCCTGAAGGCTCGTTTGAGAAGAAGCTGTACTCAACGTTCCTGTCGTACCTGCCGAAGGAGAAGGTGGCATTCCCGTTGAAGATGAACGTGGACGACCGTGGTAGCTTCACGGAGCTGGTGCACACGCTGAACTGCGGACAGGTGAGCATCAATATCTCCAAGCCGGGCATCACCAAGGGGCAGCACTGGCATAACACGAAGTGGGAGTTCTTCATTGTGGTGAGCGGGCACGGACTGATACAGGAACGCAAGATTGGAACGGATGAGGTGATAGAATTCGAGGTGAGCGGCGACAATATCCAGTGCATCCACATGTTACCGGGATATACGCATAACATCATCAACCTCTCTGAGACGGAGAACCTGGTGACGGTGATGTACTGCAACGAGATCTTCGACCCGAACAAGCCAGACACGTTCTTCGAGAAGGTCTGACAAGAATCTTTTTTTGTCTGCGACGCTACATCAATATCCATGAATATCCACGAATGATTCATAAATTATGGCAATGATATAGCAGTTGACCTATTCATGCGCAGCCATCCCCTCTTGAACCCTGCCCTTACGGGGAGGGGTTCTTGCCTTGCAAGCGTCCTTCGGCCGAGCGAGGGGTGGGGTCTGTAATATCA
>JAEEGF011834041.1_pt1 | contig 80881 bp, 72 predicted proteins | sample 9134171 | NCBI WGS metagenome assembly JAEEGF01 (sample SAMN16246542, study PRJNA631951) | gut metagenome | biome: gut microbiome; feature: rumen; material: AP-attached | host: Bos | place: Iran: Karaj | collected 2018-10 | reverse complement strand
GCGGACAGTCAAAAGCTGACAATTCCTCCGTCAGCGGGACATCATCTGTTACTGCTGGCAAAGAGGAATAAGCCCACAATTTTGACAAGCTAAAAAGGACTTTTGCTTCTGGTCTGGATTGAGGGTTTTAGTAGGATTTTTGGGAAAATTTACGTGTACAAGTGGCTTGAACGATAATAAACAGCACGGAGATGACAAAGACATGTAAACAAACGGCACTTAAACCCCGTGACATGGGATGAATGCACAACAAGCGACGGATGTCACCTGTCGCGCATCCAAGTTTAGTATGGATAGCAAGGTACGCTAACCCAAACCTTCAGCAAGTCTATGTTAGCACACCTTGCAGAGATACTGAACATATTTCTAACATTTTCGGCAAGGAGTGAGACTAATGTCAATACAATGCCAAAAAAATGCAGGTTCGCCTGCGGCAACCGGGGATGCTACCCCATGTCAAGATAGTTGCTTAAAGTCAGTACTTTTATGCAATAAGGAGCAAGAGGTACAGCATCACTTTCATTGGGATTTACTTGAAGGCGCTACGATTGTCGGTTCACATCATCACGCAAAACTTAAGAGGATCGCAGAAGTTCCAAATGTAAAACGGATGGTTACCCTCAATAACGCACCATACGAAAAGCATCCTGAAGAATGTGCTTTATGTTTTTATACCCGCGATACAATTATTGAACGAATATGGAACAACCGTCAACGCTATATCTCTGTGTTGAAACGATTCCCAGTAATCATTGGTTTGGATTTTAGCATTCTTTGCAATATGTATTTTCCACAGCAGGCATACAACTGCTGGCGTAATTATGCGATGACGTACTGGCTACAAGAGAACTTTTCTGTTGTTGTCCCTAATGTTGGGTATGGTGATTCCGATACATTTCCTTGGGTCTTAGAAGGTCTTCCGGAAAATAGTTGGCTGGCTATAACAACACAAGGCTGTCTTGATAGTTATGTACTAAAAAGAATGCTGTTAAATGGCTTGCATGAAATTGTCAGACGAAAGCATCCTATTGGATTAATTGTGTATGGGAAATTTCCGGATTTATGGAGAAAACGATTTTCTATGCCAATAATAGTCTTTCCTTCTTATCGAGAGATGAAATGGGGGGACAAAAACAATGGGAAGAGGTAGAGGAGGCTATACTAAAATTCAGACAAATTACAAAGATTCTGGCGGCTGGAAGGTAACAGACAAGGGCAGTATCTTTGTTGCTGAACGTTATATTGATATGGGATACGAGGCAGTTTTTCGTCAAAGACATCCTGAAATCCATCTAAAAACATGTGATCTAACAATAAAAACAAATGACGATAAGAATTTTATAAAAGATATTGAGGTCAAAATGACAACCAGCACCTCACCTAGTCAGCTTGCCAAAAATATTAAAAGAGCTTTTGCACAAGTTGGTTCAGAAGGTACGGTTGCCATATATTTGCCAAATCGAAAGAACTCTCCTGATGTTATCAAATACTTAAATGAAGGATTTCAGGAAGCAAAACGAAAAATATCTTTCACTGGAGATGTGGAAGTCTGGTTTAATGACAAAACTAGAATTGTGCTTAAATAGGAGTCAATAATGTCTAGATTAGCGTGTTATTGCGGTGCTGACATGACCGATACAGAAGGGCCTTCCCCCCATCTGCTAAACGTTTTTTTGAAGTCAGAAATCGAAGAAGCTTTATCTTATAATCCCGATATTTGCTTATGGGATTTATATACAGGATGGGATGAATTAGCTGAATGCAGTAATTCATTTCAAAAACGTTCTGAACTGGTTGAATATTGGTACTGTACTGAATGCAAACGTGTTTATGAAGTACAAGCCATCTCTTGCGGAAAAATCCTGCGCTGTTTTAAACCGATTCCCGCCCCAGCAGGAGAATATAGTCTGGAAGGATTTGAAGAATTATTCATTCTGTGGGATACAGAAATGGATGATATTATATGCAAAGACAGGTACTTCCTGCTTAAGAATTATATCGCAGAACCAGCAAAAGTAAAATTCTTCATATCTGCTGATCAAAAAACAACATATGGGCTAAATGCGGCAACAAATAAATTAATTTGTAAATACATTTTAGAATCATAAAAAGAATCCCATTATTTGTTTACAGCCGGCATCTCTAAACGGCCGGCTTCTTTTTGTCCTGTAATCCCGGTTTGCCATTAACTTATCAGCCAAAAGCAGCTTTTTCAGCCATGCTAAAAAAAGCTCTGCCCTTTGATTTCAAGTTATTTTCCCCTTGATAGCAGAACTACCGTCTCAACATGTTCCGTGTTCGGAAACATATTGAAAGCGCTCCATTTCTCAAAAACATACCCGTTTTCCAGAAGAGGCTTCAAATCCCGGATCATGGTCAGGGGATTGCACGAAACATAAACCACCCGGGGCACCTTCTTTCTGATAAGGTGCTGCATAACCTTGTCGGCGCCCTGCCTGCCCGGATCCAGAAGCACCTTGTTCACCTGGCTCTTGGCCCAGACCGTCTTCTCAAAGTCATCCGAAAGATCCTGGAGGATAAACTCCGCATTGGAAATCCCCAGAGCCTCGGCATTCATCCGGGCTTCCTGAACCATGTTTTTTACCACCTCAATGCCGTAAACATGCTTCACCTTCCCGGCCAGCGCCAGAGCAAAATTTCCGCCTCCCGAAAACAGATCCCAAATCTCATCATCGGGAGAGGGATCCAGATATTCCGTCACCGCAGCCACCATCCGGGCATTCATTTCGCCGTTAACCTGGATGAAATCCCCGGGAGTGAATGACACCTTTACCCCGGCATCGTCATACCAGAGCCGCTCTCCCCCGAAAATCTCCGGATTAAGAAACTTGAGCTCTTCCCTCTGCACAAGGTCTTCCCGGCCCTTTTCATGACGGATCTGGAGGTACACGGCCGTTTTCTCCCGGTTCCCGAATTCCCGGAAAAGCTCCTCATCGCATTCCGGAAGCACGTTGATGGTTCTTACCAAAACTGCTGTGCCATTGTTGCCGGATACCAGCTCCAGATGCCCGATAAGCTTGTAGTTGGAAAGTTTGAGAAGAGTCTCCCGAAGGGGCTGGATCAAGTGCGAAAGCTCCTCCTTCAGCACCGGACACTCGGTGATTTCAACGATTTTGCTGTTCTTCTCCTGACGGAAGCCCAGGTGAATTTCCCGGCGATCCCCCTGAACAGACAGCCTCAGGGATCTCCGATAGCCGTAACGGGCGCCGGTTTCCGCTCTGTCCGGTTCCGGAATTTCCAGCCGAAACACCTTGTTCATCAGTCTCCTGATGCCGTTAACCTTGCAGAGAAGCTCCTCCCTTTCCGACATATGCTGGAGACTGCATCCGCCGCATTTCCCGAAATACCGGCAGACCGGCTCCTGTCTTTCCGGAGAACGCTTAAGAATATTGATAAGCTCCGCCTCGCCGACATTGCCCTTTCTGGAAAGCTCTCTGACCACCACCTCCTCCCCTGGCAGAGCCCCGGACACAAACCAGGTGACGTCCTCCCTTTTGCCCAGCCCCTTTCCTTTGATATCGGCATCGGTAATCACCACCGAAAAATGCTTGGGAGATGCTTTTTTTGCTTCAGGCTTATAAAACTTGACCATAAACGGAGACCTTATGACTTTACAGAGCAGCGGGGAGAGAACCGAAGAACGCAAACCCGCCCGTTGTTTTTGCTTTAATAAATGGTTTAATCAAGGCTATTCTTGTTAAAATTGCACTAAGCTTTTGACAGATTATACCGTAAAAACCCCCGGGGCTGCCCCTGCTGCGTTTTTCCCAAGCTGAAGGTTCCCATGAACAGACACGGCCTCCGCACAAGAATTCTGCTGTTTTCCATACTGCCGGTATTTCTGGTAGGCGTCGGACTCGCCACCTTCTTTACCATTACCAGCTATCTGAACATCAATAACCGCCTTGTCCATGAAGGAGAGCAGATCATCTATCCCCTGAGCACCAATCTGAGCTTTGCCATCCAGCAAAAAAAACAGGCCATGGTACAGGGGCTCATCAACGAGGCCTTCCGTCAGAACAGCGCCAAAATCCTCGCCATCGCGGTCTATGATCGCCACAACAAAATGATGGCCACCTCCAACATTTCCCCGGAAATGAACTATCTGGATCTTGAGAGCGCTGAAAAGCCCTTCATCTCCAGCATGAACACCGTGGAATACCGCAATGACGGCTTTATCATGAGAATGCCCATATACGCCTATGACGAAGCCAGTCTCATGACTCTTTATGACACCGAGTTATCACAGGACAGCAAGGAAAGCAATAAAGCCGCTGAAATAGCCGATCCCCAGATAAATTATCCCCGGCCCCTGGCGGGATATGTCAGCATTTATATCCTGTCCGAAAGCGCCATCATAAAATCCCATACTGACCTTATTATCACCATCTGCCTGATACTCACCGGCATTCTGGTGGCCCTGCTGTTCGGCATTAACCTCAACAGCGTGATTGTGGATCCCATAAACAAGCTCAGCGCTACCATTTATGCCATAAGAGAGGGCAATGTTAACGTCAAGGTTGACGGCACCATGCTGGGAGAGCTGGAAAGGCTGCGCTCCTATATCAACACCATGACCAGCGCCATGCAGGAGTTCAGAAACGAAATGCAGTACAGCGTGGATACGGCCACCAACGACCTCCGCAAGACGCTGGATCGCTTCGAGGAGCAGAACGAAGCCCTTAAAAAGGCAAATTCCGATGCCACCATGGCCACCCGGGCAAAATCTGAATTCCTGGCCAATATGTCTCATGAGCTCAGAACCCCGCTGAACGGCATTATCGGCTTCGCCAAGCAGCTGAAAAAGCAGGCGGCCACCAGCACCCAGACAGAGTATCTGACCACCATTGAGGGCTGCGCCCGGAATCTCCTCAGCATTGTGAACAACATTTTGGACTATACCAAACTGGAATCCGGCAAGCTGACTCTGGAGGATATCCCCATCTCCATTAAGAAAATCTCCTACGAGGTGATCCGCATCCTGACTCCGGCAGCCCACGAGGCCGGACTGGAGCTTACGGCTACCATCGACAAGTCGGTGCCGGAAAACCTCATGGGAGATCCTCTCAGAATCGGCCAGATCCTGACCAACCTCATTGGCAATGCCGTAAAATTCACCAAAACCGGCAACGTAGCCCTGATAATCGAACCGGATCCTTCCAGAAAAAGCACCCTGAACTCCTGCTGGATCAGATGTGAGGTGCGGGATACCGGTATCGGCATTACCGAGGCGCAGCAGATGAAGCTCTTCTCGGCATTCAACCAGGCTGATGCCTCCATCGCCAGAAAGTACGGCGGCACCGGCCTCGGCCTGGTTATCACCAAGCACCTTATTGAAGAAATGCACGGACAGATCAGCGTCTCCTCCTCCAAGGGCAAAGGAACCACCTTTGCCTTCAACCTGGAGCTCAAGAAGGGAGAGCTTTCCAGGCTCCCGGTGCCGAAAGAGCTGGACAGCCTGACCCACCTCCAGATCGTCCTGGTGGAAGCCAATACCTGGGTCAGGGAATCTCTTAAGAAAATGCTGGAGGACTGGCATCTCAACGTTATCCCCCTGTCCCAGCTGGCTCCGGTGGCATCCCTCCCGGATCGTGATGAATGCCGCTACCTCATTATCGGGCTCAGCAAGAATTTTGATTACAACCACTTCTATGCCGACTTTACAAACCTTTCCCTGAAAAAGCTTGACCGGGTGGTGATTGCGGTAAACACCATGGACGAGATGGTAAAACAGAAGCTTAGCAGGCTCTCCCCCAAAGTCTCGGTGATTTCCAAGCCCGTAATTCCTGAAAACCTCCTGGATGCCCTGAGAGGAATTCCGGAGGAGAATGCCTTAGAGGAAGCTCCGGCCGGCGTTTACACCATTAAAAACGGCTCTACCGATTATTCCCGGATTCTGGAAACCGCCGCCCCGGCGCCTGATGCCGGCATCGCCGACCGGCACCGGCTTCTTCCGGCTACTGTTCTCGCCGTGGACGACAACCGGGCCAACCTTCTCCTTATAAAAACCCTGCTTTCGGAAATGGCCTCCAATATCTACACCGCGGAAAGCGGCGAGGAAGCGGTGGAGCTTTGTCTCCATACGGAATTTGACCTTATCTTTATGGATATCCAAATGCCGCGGATGGACGGTCTGGAGACCATGAAGAATATCCGGGAGTCCACCCAGAATCAAAAAACACCGGTGGTGGCTGTTACCGCTCTGGCGGTGCCTGAGGAGCAGGAGCGTTTTATCAAGGAAGGCATGAGCGATGTGCTGTCAAAGCCGCTGGATGAGAGCGCTCTCCGGAATCTGGTGCATAAATACTGCGGCGCCAAAGGAGCGGCTCTGGCTCAGAATACCGGCTCATTTCCGGCAGAAAATGATCGGCCGGAGCCTGAGACCTCCGGGAGCGCAGAAGATGCCAACGCCATCTGGACTCTGACTGCGGCCCTGAAGGTTTCCGCTAACAAGAAGGATCTGGCTCGGGAAATGCTGACCATGCTCCTGGACTCCCTGCCGGAATTCCGGGAAAACCTGTCCCGCCGGGAAGATATTCCCTCTTTGGAGCTGGCTAAGATCATTCATAAATTCGCCGGTTCTGCCGTATACAGCGGCATGCCCGGCATTAAGAAGCTGTGTAACACCATTGAATCAATTCTCCGGGAAACCCAGAGCCAGGAGGAATGCGAACCCGAGCTTCTGGAGCTGGAGGATAACCTGGATCGCATTGAAAAGGAAAGTCCGGCATGGCTGAAGCTGCTGGAGTCATAGCATTTCACCGGTAAAAGCCCGATAAAAAGAAAACGGAGAAGAACCAGCAGTCTCGTGCCTCTTCTCCGTCTTGTTTGCGTCAGATCCCCGCTGGCTTTGCTGTCATCTCTGCAGCGGAAATCATTCAGAGATCAAAGTTTATGTCCCGATCCTGAGATGTTTCTTCTGACTGGCTTTCTGATTCGCTCCCGGAAGGATTTTCCGGAGATGCATTTTCACAAGGAGCATTGTCAGGCTCAGCCTCAGCTTCGGAGCATTCCGGACTGGCCGGAGGATCGCTTTCCCCTGACTCCGGAGAAACCTCGGGAGCTTCCGGAGGAACATCTGCCTGAACTTGGTTAACGTTCTCCTGGAGAGATTCCGGACAGCTGGCAGCCGTAAGCGCAGCGGCCTCCGTTTCCGTTCCGGCGGAATTTTCAGATTCAGCATCAGCTTCCGGTTCCGCAGACTTGCTGCTGTCTGCCTTCTGATTACAGGGCACGGCCAAAGCGCCCTTTCCCACATTGAGATAATCCCGGTAAAGCTCTCTGCTGTAAAGCACCTTCCCGTCCAGCAAAGTGTCCAGATTCTTCTTGATGAGATTCTTCATGGACTGCATGGCGTGAGGGGATAGATTCTCCCCGGTTCTGAGAGCAATGATATCGGCGCCGTTATAGGCATCGCTCATGGAAATGCTGCCAATCATCTCCGGCATGATTTCCCGGAATCCGGTGCCGCTCTGATAGAGATACCACTTTCTGGGCATAATAGGAGTGCCGGAATCAGCTTCCGAACTCAGATCGATGCCGTAGCCCAGCTCCTCCAGAAGAGCCAGCTCAAACTGCCGGAGCGTCCAGGATTCGGGATACCCCTCCTCCAGACGCGTTAAAGCATCAAGATAGGCGGCAAAAAGAATCTGACTGCTGTCCTCGATTTTATAAAGGGCTGCCAGAAGCTCATTAACATACAGAGCGGAAAACAGCACCGGCGGAAGATACTGAAACTGCCGGCCGCTGACCTCGCAGCGGGCCAGTGTTTTCAGGGACTTATCCGTGCCGCTCAGGGTCAGCTTCAGAGGCACAAAAACCTGCAAAGCCGCCTTCAGGCTGCTTCTCTTGCTTTTAGCGCCCCGGGCGACAAACGATATTCTCCCGAAATCAGCGGTAATGGCATCCACCAGAAGTGAATTCTCCTGATACGGTACGGCATGGAGGACGAACCCCACAGTATTTTTTTGATTTGCTTTACTGTACATTTAAACTAACTTTCAAAATCCATATAACCCAGGGAACGAAGGGCTCTGGCATCATCAGACCATCCGCTCCTGACCTTAACCCACAGCCCGAGATACACCTTATTCTCAAGCATTTTTTCTAAATCCTTCCTGGCTTCCGTGCCGATGGTTTTCAGCTTCTGTCCTTCGGTTCCGATAATCATTTTCTTCTGGCCTTCTCTTTCCACCAGAATCACCGCGGAAATGGAAACCCGGCCGCTCTCTTCAACAGTGTATTCCTCGATCTCCACAGCCACGCTGTACGGGAGCTCCTGTCCGGTAAAACGCATCAGCTTTTCCCGGATCACCTCTGCCGCAATAAAACGCATGGAACGGTCGGTGACATAATCCTCCGGGAAGCAGAATTCTCCCTCCGGGAGATGCGCCCGGGCAATTTTCCTGAGCTCGTCCACATTGGTGCCCTGCTTGGCGGACACGGGAATAACGTCCTTGAAGGGCATGAGCGCTGACAGCTTTTCGATTACCGGCAACAGCTCCGCCTTGTCATGAATTTCGTCAATTTTGTTGATCACCAGAATAACGGGAACGGACAGCTTTTTCAGCTTTTCCAGCACCATTTCGTCATCCCGGGTCCATCTGGTGCAATCGGTCACAAAAAACACCAGCTCCACATCCCGGAGGGAGCTCTCCGCCGCCCGGTTCATGAGAGCATTGATGGCCCGCTTTTCCTCGATGTGCAGTCCCGGAGTGTCAACGTAAACGGTCTGATAATTTCCGGCGGTATCAATTCCCAGAATTCTGTTTCTGGTAGTCTGGGGCTTCCGGGAGGTAATCGAAACCTTCTGCCCCAGAATATGATTCATCAGTGTGGACTTGCCGGCATTGGGACGCCCCACAATGGCCACAAAACCGAAATACTTCGCAGATCCGCTGTTGTCTGTCATATAAAATTCCTGTTAATCCTTAGCTCCGGCCCTGCGCGCGTGAATAAGGTCAAGAGCCTTCTGAGCGGCGTTCTGTTCGGCGCCTCTTCTGGTGGAACCGTAACCCACCAGAGTCTCCTTGATAAAAGTGCATTCCAGATTCACGGTAAACTGCTGATTGTGATCCTCGCCGGTAATGCTGACCACCCGGTAAACCGGAAGGGATTGATGCCGGCCCTGGAGATATTCCTGAAGCTGGGTCTTGGGATCCTTCTGATCAAATCCGGGGTGCACCGTCCTGAGTTTTTCGGAAAACCAAGTCTGCACCAGCTCCCGCGCCTTCTCAAAATTCCGTCCGGAATCGAGATAAACAGCAGCCAGAGTCGCCTCCACCACATCAGCAAGTATGGACTCCCGGCGGAATCCGCCGCTTTTAAGCTCTCCGGGCCCCATAATCAGATATTCGCTGAGATTAAAGCCCCGGGCAATTTCCGCTAAGGTGGATTCCCGCACCAGAGTGGAACGCATTCTGGTGAGATCCCCCTCGCCGACCTTGGTAAAACGATGGTAAAGCTCGTCTGCAATTATAACCCCGAGAATGGAATCTCCAAGAAATTCCAGCCTCTCATAATGCACCGGACTTGCGCTTCTGTGAGTCAGCGCCTGTATCAGGTAATCGCGATTTATAAAGGTATACCCGATGGTTTTCTCGTAGGCGCCCAGTTTGTCCGCAGAGTTGCTGCCTGTCATGCCAGATGCTTTCATTTTTTAATTTATGCCGCCTATTCTGTCAATTTTTATTCCGCCGTCCATAGTGCAGCTGAACCAGACTGCCACGGCCCGTCCCAGCAGGTAATCATCCGGAACAAAGCCCCAGTAACGGCTGTCCCTGCTGTGCTCGCGGTTATCCCCCATGGCAAAGTAATGCCCCTCCGGAACCACCCAGTCCCCGTGAATATTGCCGATAACATTGGAGCTGCCGTCGTCAAAGAAGGTTTCGGGAGTAACAACGCCGCGATCTCTCATAATTTCATGGGACACACCCAGAAGATCCTCGTTTTCCATAATGCCGCTCTCGCTGGGATACGCCGGATTTCTTTCCAGATAAAGCTGCAGAGATTCCGGAAGTTCCCTGGCGGTGATATGCTTAAGTTCATGAGAGCCCTTCTCCTGAATATGGAGCTCCCCCTTGCTTACCACAATGCGATCCCCCGGAAGGCCGACGATTCTCTTGATGTAGTCAATGGAAGGATCCTCGGGATATTTGAATACCACCACATCGCCCCGCTGCGGAGTTCCGGTGGCATAGAGCACTTTATTGGTGAAGGGGTTTCTCAGGCCGTAACGAAACTTTTCAATAAGAATAAAGTCTCCCCGGGTCAGAGTCGGCATCATGGAGGCGGAAGGTATTCTGAAGGGCTCGTAGACAAAGGAACGCACCAGAAGCACTGCCAGAAGCACCGGAAAACAGCTCACCAGATTGCCCCAGAGACCGCCGGCCTCCAGAATTTCGCTCTTCTCCTTGCGGGTCAGGGGTACCCGGGCCTCCTCCTCGGCCTTGCGGAGCTCTTCCTTTCTCTGCTTTCTGAAACAGAACACGTCAAAGAGCCACATGATTCCGGTAAGAGCCGTGGAACCTATCAGAACAAGAGTAATCGTATTCATAATTTTCTCCCGGAATCCCTAGTCGCTGCCCACCTGCAGAATCGCCAGGAAGGCTGACTGCGGCACCTGCACCCGGCCGATGGCCTTCATGCGCTTTTTGCCCTCTTTCTGCTTTTCCAGAAGCTTTCTCTTTCTCGTAATATCCCCGCCGTAGCACTTAGCCAGCACATCCTTCCTCAGAGCCTTTACCGTGCTTCTGGCGATAATCTGATTCCCGATGGCGGCCTGAATGGCGATATCAAACATCTGTCTGGGAATCAGCTCCTTCATCTTATCCACCAGGAGCTTGCCCCGGTTCATGGCATTGGACTTGTGGGTAATCACCGCCAGAGCGTCAACACGCTCTCCCGCGATAAGAATGTCCATGCGCACCATGTCAGCGGCCTGAAACCTCTTGAAGCCGTAGTCCAGGGAAGCGTAGCCCCGGGATACCGACTTCATCCTGTCAAAGAAATCCAGCACCACTTCGCCCATGGGAATTTCATAGGTGAGAGCCACCTGCGCGCCATGATAAACAAGGCCGGTCTGAATGCCGCGCTTCTCCTGACAGAGCTGCATGACATCGCCGAGACACTGCTGCGGCATCAGCATACGGCATTCCGCAATGGGCTCGCGAATTTCGGAAATGGAATTAACCGCCGGAAGATTTGCCGGAGAATCCACCATTTGAATGGATCCGTCGGTCATCACCACCTCATAGATTACCGTAGGAGCGGTGGTGATAAGATCCAGATTGTATTCCCGCTCCAGACGCTCCTGAATGATTTCCATATGGAGCATGCCCAGAAAGCCGCAACGGAAGCCGAAGCCCAAAGCCTTGGACTTTTCCGGCTCAAAAAACAGGGAAGCATCATTAAGGGACAGCTTGTCCAGGGCATCCCGGAAATTTTCATAATCATCGGTGGATACCGGGAACAGTCCCGCATAAACCTGCGGCTTGACTTTTTTAAAGCCCGGAAGAGGCTCCGGAGCCCCGTCCTTGGCATTGGTTATGGTATCCCCCACCGGGGCTCCGTGAATGGTCTTGATACCGCAGACCACCCAGCCTACTTCGCCGGCGGTGAGCTCCTTGCGATCCACCCTCTTGGGGGTATAAATACCGACCCTGTCCACATTCCAGGATACCCCGGTGGTCATAATCTTTATCTTATCGCCCACTTTAACGGAGCCGTCCACCACTCTGACCAGGGAAACCACTCCCATATAATCATCAAAGTAGGAATCAATAATAAGAGCCTTAAGAGGGCCGTCCGGATTACCTTTGGGGGCCGGAATTTTGGAAACGATCTCCTCCAGCACCTGCTCTACGCCGACTCCGGTTTTAGCGGAGCATCTTACGGCATCAACGGCATCGATCCCCACGATGTCTTCTATTTCATCGCAGACTCTTTCCGGGTCAGCGGTGGGCAGATCGATCTTGTTAAGCACCGGCAGCACCTCAAGACTGAGATCCACGGCCTGGTAGCAGTTAGCCAGCGTCTGAGCCTCCACCCCCTGGGTGGCATCCACCACCAGAAGAGCGCCTTCGCAGGCCGCCAGAGAGCGGGACACCTCGTAGGAAAAATCCACATGTCCCGGAGTGTCAATAAAGTTGAGCTCGTAATCCTGACCGTCAGAAGCCCGGTAATTCAGCGTGACCGCCTGGGCCTTGATGGTAATGCCCCGTTCCCTTTCGATATCCATGGAGTCCAGCACCTGTTCCTGCATTTCCCGGACAGTCAGACCGCCGCATATCTGAATCAAACGGTCGGAAAGGGTTGATTTGCCATGATCAATATGGGCAATTATTGAAAAGTTTCTAATATTCTTCATAGGTATTCAGGAACAGCTCCGGCGCAAACACACTTTGCTTGTCAAAACAAAAGAGGATTATAACAGATAAGAGCCGGAACATTTGAGGATCTTACGACTTTACATCAGATTTGCATCCCGGAACCGCCGGCAAAATGCCGACCATCCGCGGAGCCCAGATGGTTTTTACAAAGATTCGGGAAAGAAAAACGGCGAGACAGAAGCCCAGAGTCAGGCCGGCAAAGGCTCCGGCAATACCGGCAAGATCATTCTGAAATATGAGTTCAGCGGCCAGAGCTCCCGCCAGAAGTCCCAAAAGGGGCACCAGATAGGCAATAACGGCGCTTACCATAACGGAACTTTCCGGAACTCCGATGCGCGCCACATCGCCGACTTTGGCATTAAGAGAATTCGGAACGCTGAAGATCACCGGCTTTTTAGAGGTGTCGGAATTGTCCTCGGGACACGATGCGGTTCTGTCAGAGCAGGATCCGCAGATCCCCCGCACTCCCTGCTCGCATACCGCCAGGCCATCCCCGGAGATGCTTCTGACAACAGCCAGAGTTTCGGTCATATGCTTCTGAGACAAATCAACCTCCCCGGTAGGATTCGGCGATCCTCTTTTCAGCCTCAAGAGGCAAATCACCCACGGCAACTATCTCATAGGGAGGCGCCTGATGACGGTAAAGATTGGTTCTGCCCTGCCGCACCACCGGAAAATCCATATTTCCGATAAGGGGAATCCGGTAGATGGAAAAGTCCGCAATGCCATCGGAATAAACAATGTGCTCCACGGTATCCAGCCCGTCTCCCAAAGCATAGCGCTGCGAAAACACCGGCTCAAATCCCGGGGGCAGCTCCTTCAATGACCAGGAAAACTTTTCCAGCGGCTCGGCGTTGTCTGCCGGATTTGGGAAGGATTCGCTGGCATTCTCCACATTAAGCACCTTGGCATTGGGAGTGTCAGACACCGCGAGATTTACGGCATTGAAGCTTTCCATCAGGCTGTCATTGCCCATGCCGGGATTGTGATGCACCACCTCGGCGCCAAGAAGAATGCCGGTTTTGGAGTCCACATGAAGAATGTAGCTGTAACGGTAATTATCCATGGCAGTAAGGCGGATTTCCCGGGCCAGCCGTCCGGCAATGCGCTTCTCTCCCAGCAGTATGGGAGTGTACGATTTAAGAATTTTTTCAGCCGGCACCTGCATCAGTCTGACAAAAACAGACGGCAGGAGAGCATTCTTCACCGCAAAAGGCTCCGTGCCGTAAGCGAAGTAGACGATAAGCCCGCCCTTGGTGAAATATCCGGAGGGTTCTCCGTTGAGAAAAAGCCAGTGAGAAATGCTGCCGGCTTCAGTAAGTCCGTGGGAAAATGACACCGGCTCTATCTGACCGGCGCTGACTCTGGTAAAGAGAAGTTCGTAATTTTTGGAGGTGGACGCCTTCTGCATATCAGCAAAAAGCCCCCGGGCCTCATCGCTGTCAGCAGACATATCATAATCTTCTGCCTGGGCCAGCGCTGCCATCCCGGCCAGAAGAGGAACCATCAAATACCTTAAAAATGTCCGCATCTGTAACCGCATCCTGTCTTCTTACATACCGACAGTTCTTAACACCCTCTCGTGATCATTAAGGATCGCATCCAGAGTTGTGAGCTCCCGGTTTTTCCTGGCCGCTTTGATTTTTTCCAGTTCGCCGGCTTCGCGGGAATGCCGTGCAGTGTCATTATAACCGCCGTAGAGCTTGTCGGAACCGTCCGGTATTGCCGTTACCACCGGAGCCACGCTGGTGTTGGTCACCGGAGAAGCCATCACAGCCTGGTGTCCGCCCAAATAGCTCTGTTCCGCAAATTTTCCTGCAGTATCGCTTTGGCCGTTCCAGAGCGAGGCTCCGAACACGCAAAGACAGGCCACGCCGGCTGCCACGGCAATCTGGCCCATATCATGCCACATTCCGCTGAAGCCGCTGAAGCGCTTTTTCTGAGCCCTGGCAGCTTCGGATGACGGCACGGCGTCCTCATCGTTTGCCGCTCTCGGCTGCAGCGCCGGTTCCCGGGAAACCTCAAGAGCCACAGCATCTGACAGGGCCGCAAAGTCGATTCCTTCCGGAATTTCGTCTCTGAGGCCGGCGCGGATTTCAGACATGGCTGCAAATTCCTTCATGACTTCTTCATCGTCAAGAAGGGATTCCAGCGTCCTGTCATCAATGGCGGCGCCGTCAAAATAAGCTGAAAGAAGTTCTTGCTGTTCTTTAGTCATAAACACACCCTTAAGCCTTGCTGTTCAGCCTTTCTCCGGACTCGGTAAGCTTTCTGTTGATGATTTCGCGGGCCCTGGAAATACGGGATTTGACCGTACCCACAGGACAACCCATCACATCAGCAATCTCATCATAAGACATGTCGTCTATTTCTCTGAGAGTAATCGCCTGCCTGAGATCATCCGGAAGAGACTGAAGAGCTTCCTTAATTACGCGCTTAACATCAGAGCTTTCCAGAATATTTTCCGGATTGTCTCCCTGATGCAACCTTTCCGAACCGTCGTAAGCCTCAATGTCAGGAGTATCCACATCAACGGATATCCCTCTGCCGGCATTCTTTACAACGAAATTCTTTGCTGTATTGACAGTTATGCGGTAGAGCCAGGTGTAAAAGGCGCTTTCCCCGCGGAAGCTCTCCATGGCCCGATAGGCCTTGATGAAGCTTTCCTGCACAATGTCCTGCGCATCAGCAGGATTTGCCGCAAATCTCTGAGCTATCCCGGCAACCTTGTACTGATATTTTTTCACCAGCAAATCAAAGGCATGCCTGTTCCCGCGCTGCACCAGTCTTACCAACTGTAAATCAGCATCCTGCTCACTCATGAAATATGGTTCCCATAACTGTCTGGAACTCAGCTACACACAGTTAGACGCGTGTATACGTAAAAAGTTCAATACCAGGTAAAAATAAAGGTGAATGTCAACGTTCCGGGGCCGGTTCTGTCAGGGAACAAGCCCTTGCTGTCAGCCATTCCGCCCAGATTCAGATCACGCCGCGCTCCTGAAAACCGCCTCCGAAAAACCGCACTATTTTAGCATATTAATGCTGACTCCTCTTTCCAATTGAAACTTTGCTCAAAAATTAACTGCTTTATCCGGCGGCAATTTTTCATAAAAAAGCATTTCAAGTAGAATACTGACATGTTTTGAGAGAGGCAAAAAACGAGACCGGGGTACGAAAAATGAGTGATGCAGAGGATCTGAAAAACAGCAAAAATTTCGAACAATCCGCCAAAACCGGAGCATCAGCTAAGCCCGGGAGACTGGCGGAAACCGTCAAGGCTCTGGCCGGAATCATCTTCTGTCTTTATTTTTTTGCGGTGATGCACCTGGACATTGCGGCCCAGGCTCCCGGTCTGGGCAGCCCGGGGAACCTGCTGACCCTGGCCTTCGGATCCCTTATTACCGGACTCGGTCTCATCTATCCTCTGGCCCGGAGGCAGAAGGAAATTTATTTTTCCAGACTGCTCCTGCCCCTCGTCTTTGGCGCTCTGGCATTTCTGGCCGCCTCCCTCATGCATTTCTGGCAGAAGGGTCTCGTGAACTTTGAACCGGCCATCTGGGGCTCCCTCATTACCATGTTTGTTTTTGCCCTGGGGCAGTTCCGCCTCTCCCCGGCAGGCATCCGGGCCATTCTGAGCATCATCGCCGTTTCAGGCATCATCGAGGCGGTTATCGGCATCTGGCAGGGCATGCATGGCACTGTTCCCCGGGGCTGCTTTCCCTCTCCGTGGACCCTGGGGATTTTTCTGAACACCGCCATGGCTGCGGCTCTCTGGGTGCTTATCACCTCGGAAAGAGTAACCTTTCTGCGGCTCCTCATCACCGTTATCACTCTGGGCGCCTCTCTTGCGGCCATGACATATATTCACGACATTACCCTCTTCAACATAGCCGTGCTTACCGCCATGCTGGGGTTTCTGGCCTTTTCCAAGTCGGAAAACTCTCTGATCTCCCGGGACAAGGCCCTGATTTACATCACGATGACGCTGACCTTTACCGGCATTATCGCGTCCATATTTTTATCAAAATTCGAGCACATCGGCGTGGCTGTCGAAAATGACTTTGTCCATCGGATGATCAAGGACGCTCCCTTTGCCGGACACGGCTTCGGAACCTTTGTCAGGACGCATGCCGAATGGCTGTTTCAGAATATCCCGACTCTCCCCTACGCCCCGCCCGCAGAAGGCAATCTTCTGCGCATTCTCGCCATCGAAGGAGGCGCGCCGGCCATTATCGGCATTGTGTTCTTTGCCTATGCCATCGTACGCTCGGCTCTCTGCAAGGAAAGAAGGCTGTATGCCAGTCTGGGCATTCTGACCCTGTCCCTGCCCGTTATTTCCGCAGTGATAATTAACTCCTGCCTGGAGGAGGCCTATATCCTCCCCCTCTGTCTTGGTATTTTTGCCGTTCTGGCCGATCCCCCGTACTCCGGCAAAACAGCGAAGTTCCGGAGCGTAGAAGCATTTGCCTTAGGCGGCGCTGCGCTCCCCGTCGCGACTCTGGCCTTTGTGATTACCGGCCTTATGAGCCTTCCGGCGTTAAACAGCATGATCGCAGCGAACACCTTCCAACTTACCGCGGAAAACAGAATCCTGAATCCTATTCCCCGGCTGGGAGAATTTGTGAGGGGGCGGGACACCGAAGCCACCGCAAATGCTCTTAACACGGGCATTGCCGGACTGATACTGGAATCCCGGATGAATCTGGAAAACTCCCTCCCGTACACCGTAAGCTGCAGCTCCCTCAAGGCTGCCCGGGATGCCGATGAAGAGCTGGCCCGGGAAAAATCGTTCCTAAAAAAAGCGGCCCCCGATTTCAGGCTTCCGGAACCGGATTTATCCAATGCCTTCATAACCTATATCTGCGGCGACACGGACAAGTACCTCTCACCGGAGCAGCGGGCCCGCAATTCATATTTCTACTACAGAACCAGGCTCATAAATTCCGAAAAGGAAAACGGCATTGCCGGCATCCCGGCGATAGTCACCAGCCCTGTTCCCTATATCCTGTTCAAGGCCGCGGAGCATTATGCGGGAGAGAAGAAGGAGAAGGAGAAGAAGGAGAAGAAGGAGAATAAAGAGAAAGCCGCAGAGAAATGAGAAACAGGACAGTCTGAAGAGACAGAGCTTGCCGAAATGGCCCTGTCCTCTTTTCAGGCAAAGCGGGGATGGCTTCTGGCATTATCTCTGAGTGTCTCCCCGCCATTTATGCCCCTTTCACCCCTGACAAGTGAATCTTTCGGTGTCAGCTTCTGATTTCCGGCTTCGGACACAGGCTCAGCGGAGCTCCTTTAGCAAAGACCGGCATTCCTCCCATTTGTAAAAAATCCTTCAATGTTGCATAATCATCGTCTCAAGGAGAACACACAGTCATGGATTCAGAATTTGAGACACTGCCCGCCGGAACAGAAAATGCCGTTATCGTGGAGGAAACAGAGGCTGCCCAGCTTCCCACCCCCTTTGGCATCTTCACCATCAAAGCCTTCCGGGATTCCCAGCGCAAGGAGCACGCCGCCATCTACATGGGAGATCCGGCCGCCCCGGAGCCGGTGCTGGCCAGAATTCATTCGGAATGTCTCACCGGAGACACGCTTTTCAGTCTTAAGTGCGACTGCGGTTTTCAGCTGAAGGCCGCCATGCAGAAAATCGCCGCGGAAAAGCGCGGCGTTATCCTTTATGTCCGGCAGGAGGGCCGGGGCATCGGGCTTTTTAACAAGATCCGGGCCTACCATCTGGAGGACAAGGGCCTTGACACCGTGGATGCCAATGTCAGGCTGGGTTTTCCGCCGGATGCCAGACGCTACGAGATCTGCGCCGATATGTTTGCAAGACTGGGTGTGAAGGCGGTGAAGCTCCTGACCAACAATCCCTCCAAAATCGCGGAAATGCAGAAGTACCACATAAACGTAGTGGAACGGGTTCCTCTGGAGGTCGGCCGCAACAAATACAACAACGACTACCTTAACACCAAGGAAACCCGCATGGGACATCTTCTGGGACATCAGCCGGACTGACCGGAGATCCCCCGCCCCGGCTCCCGGAAAACCGGGAGCCTCCGGGGCTGTGCCTGACTTTTGCCCGGCTCTCCCCGCCCGAACGCTCTTCTTCTCTCCCCAAAAATCCCCTCCCCCGCTCCAAAAGTCACGCCAAGGCCACGTCACAGTTGTAAAATAACAGCATCGCAACTACCGGGACATTTATCATGGACGAAAATACTGCAAACAGACATGTGGTTCGCCACACTGACGTACTTATTATCGGCAGCGGCGCCGCCGGTCTTTCTCTGGCGCTCTGTCTGGCCAAAAAGGCCGGCGTTACGGTTCTTTCCAAAGCCACCGCCAATGCCGGTTCGACCAATTATGCTCAGGGCGGCATAGCGGGAGTTTACAATACCTGCGATGATGACGATTCGGTGGAGGAACACATCGAGGATACCATGATAGCCGGAGGCGGGATCTGCGATCGCAGTGCCGTGGAGTTCACCCTCAGAAACGCCCATGACAGCATTGAATGGCTCATCAAAGAAGGCGTGCCCTTTGATGAAAAAGAAGAACCCAAAACCGAGGAACAGTCTCCCTACCATCTGCACCGTGAAGGCGGACACTCCCACCGGAGGATTTTCCATGCGCAGGATCATACCGGACATACCATTCAGGACACCCTGCTAAATCAGGCTTCCCAGAATCCGAACATTACCCTGCTGGATCATTACAACGCCATTGACCTCATCACCACCAAGAAGCTGGGACTGGCCGGAAACCGGGTGCTGGGAGCTTATGTATTCAACATCAAAACCAGCCAGGTGGAAACCATTCTGGCCAAGTTTGTCGCTCTCTGCACCGGCGGCGCTTCCAAGGTTTATCAGTACACCTGCAATCCCGAGGTTTCTTCCGGAGACGGCATCGCCATTGCCTGGCGGGCCGGCTGCCGGGTGGCCAATATGGAATTCAACCAGTTCCACCCCACCACTCTTTACAATCCCAATGATCGGAACTTCCTGCTCACCGAAGCCCTCCGGGGAGAGGGAGCTCTTCTGAAGAGACCTGACGGCACCCGCTTTATGCCGGACTATGATGAAAGAGGCGAACTGGCGCCCCGGGATATTGTGGCCCGGGCCATTGACCATGAAATGAAAAAGCTGGGGGCGGACTGCATGTTCCTGGATATCAGCCACAAACCGGCAGATTTCATCATGAAGCATTTCCCCACCATCTACGAGCGCTGTCTCAAGGCCGGGGTTGACATGACGAAGGAACCGATTCCGGTAGTTCCCGCTGCCCACTTTACCTGCGGCGGCGTCATGGTGGACAGACGCGGCAGAACGGACATTGAATGCCTCTATGCCGTTGGCGAGGTATCCTATACCGGACTTCACGGCGCCAACCGTCTGGCTTCAAACTCTCTTCTGGAATGCGTGGTATACGGGAGAGCCGCCGCCGAGGATATTCTGGCCCGGCTTCCTATTGCCATTGAGCCTCCGGAGGTGCCCGACTGGGATGAAAGCCAGGTAACCGATGCCGATGAGGAGGTGGTTATTCACCATAACTGGCATGAGCTCCGGCTCATGATGTGGGACTATGTGGGCATTGTGCGCACCGATAAAAGACTGGAAAGAGCTTTGCACAGAATTAAGCTTCTGGAAAGCGAGGTCAATGAGTTCTACTCCAATTTCCGGGTAACCAGCAACCTTCTTGAGCTTAGAAATCTGCTTCAGGTGGCTGACCTCATTGTCCGTTCCGCCATGAAGCGGAAGAACTCCGTGGGGCTCCACTACAACGTGGATCATCCCGAGGCGCCCAAGGACTGCAGACCCACAATTCTCAGCCCCTATGAGATGTAATCCCCGGCCGGAATAACCCGGAAAACGGCGTCTTTCCGCAGGAAGGATGCCGTTCTTTATGCCGGAAGGAACCACTGTCGCTATTTCCCGGCTTTGCTTGTTGATAACTCTGTTGATATCTCTGGGTATTACTTGTGCATAAAACTGCTGACAAATCTGTGCAGCACTGAATGTCTTATGCAGCCTATAAAGAAAAAGCTCTCGAATGGAGATTGATAAAAAGCTTATGAATATTCATGACTATCTGGTTTATTCCGCAGATCTCACCCCGGAGGATAGCGGCTTCTATTATGTTGCGGTTAATCATGCGCCGTTTTCCGAAGAAATACTCGTTTGCCAGGAATGGAACACCCAGGGGGAAGATCAGGAGGATGCTGTGGATATGGCAAAGGATTTGATTATCACCCTTGCCGAATGCTTTATTGAGGAAAAAGCGGTGTTTCCGGCCGCCGTTCCTCTTAAGCAGGGACAGTTTGAGGTTAAGCTCCCGTATCACGTGGCATTAAAAATCATGCTCAGAAACCTCATGATAACTGAACAGTGCCGTATTACGGATCTTTCTCTGTACTCCGGGGTCTCAAAACAAAAAGTAAGAAAACAGCTTGATTTGCGAAGGAAAACCCATATAGACACTCTGGCGCAGTTCTTTAAGGCTCTGGGACATCCTTTAAAAATCGAGTGCTGATTATAGCTGCGCATTCCCGAACTATGCCAAACTCCCCAGAAGCTCGCTGAATACCGGATAGCGGCTTCCGGTATCGCTTACCCGGATCTCCGCCGGGGTGGCGTAGATATCCTCCAAAATCCCGGCGGTAAGCTCCCGGGCCGGAAACTCCCGAAATTCGCCGTTCCTTAAAAAAGCCCCGATAAACCCCGGATAATCCCCAAGGTTAAGAGCAAACAGGGGATCGTGGGTTACAAACACTATGCCCGGCAAGGATTCCTTCCCCTTATCAGCATTCTTATCAACAATATTATTCACAGGTTTTATGGTATTATCAACAGAATTCTCCCCGTTATCATCAACATATTCACAAATTTGTCCACAACCACGGTCAGTCCTCATCAGCCCTCTGATAAGCCGGTAAAACTCTGCCTTTTTGCTGACATCAAGATTGGCCTCCGGTTCATCCAGTACCAGAAACCGGCCGCCCTGCATCAGAGCCCGGGCCAGGGAAACCAAAGCCAGCTCCCCGCCGGATATTCTGTCGGTATAGGAATCCCGGAGATGCCAGATGCCCAGCCTTTTTAAAATACTGTCCGCATCGTTCTCAGCGCAGGCAGCGCCGGAGGATCCTCCGGCAGCCCTCGCATTGCTCCTCCCCCCTCTCCCAAAAACCCCCCGGGCGCGTCCCAGAATGACGGTTTCCCGCACGGTTAACGGAAACCCCGTCTGAAAGCTCTGGGGCACATAGGAAAAGAGTCCGCCCAGTCCCTCCTTCCTTCTTTTCAGGAGCGCTTCGGAAAGCGGCGCACCGTCCAGCAGGACGGAGCCGGAACGTGCCGGAATAAGCCCGGTGAGAGTCTTCAGGAAGAGAGATTTTCCGGAGCCGTTCCGCCCCAGAATAATAAGAAACTCCCCTTCGGAAACCCCGCCCCGGATGCGGACTCCGTTAATGAGCTCGAGAGCATTAAATTCCAGTCTGGACATACTTCCTCCGGGTGAGATACAAGAGTCCCAGAAAAACGGGAGCCCCGATGATGCTGGTCATAATGCCGATGGGGATTTCGTGCGGAATGAGAGCGCGGGACAGGAGATCGCAGAGCATCAGAAAAGCAGCTCCGGTAACAAAGGAACAGGGGAGCAGAAATACATGACTCCTTCCGAAGGCAAAACGCAATATGCCGGGGACAATAAGAGACACCCAGGCAATGATCCCGCCCACCGCCACCGTAGCCGAGGAAGCCATGGTGGCCAGAAAAAGAATTATGAATATCAGGGGCTTTACCCGCACTCCCTGAGTTTCCAGCACCTCATGAGGAAGGGACAGCACATCCAGGGAACGGGCCAGAAACCACAAAATAAGTGCCGGAATAAGACCAAACGCCAAAAGAAGCAGAATATCCTCCCGGCCCGCCCCGCTTAGGGCTCCCATCATGTAGTAGGAGGCCCCGAAGATGGAGCTTTCATTAGGAAGAAAGTATCTTAAAAAATTAAGCCCGGCCGAAAGCAGCGCCGATGTCACCACCCCCACCAGGATGAGCAGCACTACGGAAAACCCCCCTCTTCTGGTCATCAGAAACGCCACGAACAGCACCAGCAGCATAGCCAGCATGCCGGTTACGAATGAAATCACCGGCAGAAACCAGAAGCCCGCTCCGAAGATCAGTCCCAGCATGATCCCAATTACCGAACCCGCCGAGGAGCCCAGAAGATCCGGAGATACCAGAGGATTCTGAAACACCCCCTGATAGGCGGCTCCGGCCACTGCCAGAATCCCGCCGGAAAGAAAAGCCGCCAAAACCCGCGGTAAGCGGATATTCCAGAGGATCGACTCTTGAGCTTCCGTGAGATCCCAGGGGAGAAGGAATCCCGCGCTCCCGAGAGAAAGGGACAGCATGAAGAGACCGCAAAGTCCGATAAGGGCCAAAAGCCAGAAACCGGAAATAACGCCGCCCCTGCTCCCGGGCATTTGCCCTTCCCCGCCCCGCCTGTTATCTTCTCTCATGTTGCCACGGCTTCCTCTAAATATATCCATTCAGAAATTCCCCGGTTTTCTAATCCTTCGCAGCTCAAAAACAAAAAGGGGAAAGACCCCGAGTCCTCCCCTTTTATAACCTGTCCGTATGCGAATGCCAGGATATCAGTTCCGCAAAACCTTCCCGCTGCTATTCGAATACCACGTTCGACATCACATCGGATTCCTTGACGCCGCCGGCCAGCTTGATCATGAGGCGTACCTCGTTCTCAGAGTCAGCGTAGTGGAGAGCATCGCTGTAGCTGATGATACCCTGCTGATAGAGATGGTAGAGACTCTGGTCGAAGGTGGTCATACCGGCTTCCGGAGACTTCTGCATGATTTCCTTCAGCTTGAAGAGCTCATTCTTCTGGAGACAGTCTGCCACCGTCGGCGTGTTCACCAGAATATCGAATGCCGCGCGGCGTCCGCCGGTGGTAGTTTCAATAAGCTGCTGCGCGATAATGGCTCTCATGTTCACCGAAAGGTCAAACAGCATCTGTCTCTGAGCGCTCTCCGGCACCAAATGGAGGATACGGTCAATCGCCTGGTTAGCGTTGTTGGCGTGGAGGGTTGCCAGCACCAGGTGACCGGTTTCAGCGAATGACAGGGCAAACTCCATGGTTTCCCGGGAACGGATTTCGCCGATAAGAATAACGTCCGGAGCCTGACGGAGAGCTGATTTCAGCGCCGAGTCAAAGCTTATGGTATCAGTGCCTACCTCACGCTGAGTAATAAGCGATCTCTTGTGGTGATGCACATATTCGATAGGGTCTTCAATGGTGAGGATATGACCGTCGGAATTCATGTTGCGATAACCGATCATGGCTGCCTGAGTGGTGGACTTACCGGCGCCGGTAGCGCCCACGAACAGGAGAAGTCCGCGGTCTTCCATTACCCACTTGGTAAAGGTGGGGGGCAGGTGCAGCTCCTCGGTGGTGGGAATTCTCTCCACAATGCGGCGGAATACCACGCCCGGCATGGTCAGCTGCCAGAAGCAGCTTACACGGTAACGCCCCAGATCCGGTCGCTGCACGGCAAAGTTAGCCTCCCGCGACACGTTGAATTCCTTGAGCAAATCCGGACGATCAGCCATGGTTTCCCTGACAAACTCTTCAACCTGAGGCTGAGTTAGCTTACCCTGCTCAATGGGAGTCAGATGCCCGTCAAGCTTAACCGCCGGCTCCAGTCCCACAGTCAGAAAAAGGTCTGAAGCATTGTTATCATTCATAAACCGCAGATAACGGTCTATTTTCAATGGTCCTTCATACATAAGTATTCCCCTTTAGAAACCGCCCATGGAGCTGGCTACGATGGCGTTAGGATCGTGAGCCTTGCTGCGAGCCTCGGCGATGCTGATGATGCCGCGGGACACCAGCTTGCTTAAGGCGCTGTCCAGGGTGCTCATGCCATGGCTGGCTCCGGTCTGGATAATGGAGTACCTCTGAGCAACCTTGTCTTCGCGGATAAGGTTTCTGATGGCCGGAATGCCGATCATGATTTCGTGGGCCGCAACTCGGCCGCCGCCGTTCTTCTTAAGCAGGGTCTGAGAAATAACCGCATTCAGGGATTCTGACAGCATGGAACGCACCATGCCCTTTTCAGCGCCCGGGAACACGTCGATAATACGGTCGATGGTCTTGGCTGCAGAGCTGGTATGCAGAGTGCCGAACACCAGGTGGCCGGTTTCTGCGGCAGTCAGCGCCAAACGAACGGTCTCCAGGTCGCGGAGCTCGCCTACCAGAATGATGTCAGGGTCTTCACGGAGGGCAGAACGCAGAGCGTTGGAGAAGGACATGGTATCACGGTGCACTTCGCGCTGGTTAACCATGCAGAGCTTGTTGTGATGCACAAACTCGATAGGATCCTCAATGGTAATAATGTGGTCGTGCCGGGTGGAATTCACATAGTCCACCATGGCGGCCAGAGTGGTGGATTTGCCGGAGCCGGTAGGTCCGGTAACGAGAACCAGGCCGCGGGGCGCGGAGGCAATCTTTTCAAAAACCTTCGGACAATTGAGCTGCTCCAGAGTGATAACCTTGGAAGGAATGGTACGGAACACTACCGCCATGCCGCGATCCTGATTGAACACATTAACACGGAAACGGGCCAGATTCGGCACTTCAAAGGAGAAGTCGCACTCCAGGGTCTCTTCGAACTCCTTTCTCTGATGGTCATTCATAATATCGTACACAAGGTTATGAACCGTGGTCTTGTCCAAAGGTTCCATATCCCTGACTTCCATGGTCAGCTTATCGGTAGTCTTAAGCTTGCGCATATCGCCATCGACGCGGATCATCGGGGGCACACCAGCTGAAAGGTGCAAGTCTGAAGCGTTGTTCTTTACACCGTAAAGTAGTAAATCTAGAATATCCATGGTTAATTCTCTGTCATCCAAAAAAGATAGTACGCCAAAATAACGGTACTGTTGCCTATGCTAAAGATACAAGAAAATCTTTCAAACGTAAAAGAAGAAATTATCAATTTTGCTATCTCTGTTAAACGCGACCCCGCAAAAATCGCCCTTTTGGCAGTAAGCAAAACCAAACCTGCCAGCGCTGTGCTGGAAGCCTATCAGGCGGGGCAGCGGCTTTTCGGGGAATCCTACGCCCAGGAAGCCGCCGAGAAGATTCAGGAAATCCGGTCTCAGGGCATCCGGGACATTGAGTGGCATTTCATAGGTCCGGTGCAGGCTAATAAAACCCGGATCATTGCCGAGCACTTTGACGTGGTGGAAAGTCTGGATCGATCCCGGATCGCCAGGAGGCTTAATGACCAGAGACCGCCTCTGATGCCGGATCTCCGGGTGCTTATTCAGGTGAACATCAGCCGGGAGCCCCAGAAGTCCGGCATAGCCTTTGAGGAACTGCCGGATCTTCTGGAGTATATTGACTCCTCGTGCCCCAGGCTTCAGGTCACGGGACTCATGGGCATAGCCGAAAACGTCCGGGACAAGAGCGAAATTCTGCCGCAGTTTCAGGCCCTTAAGGATGCCTTTGACGATCTCTGCCGCAAGGGACGCCCGCTCACGGTGCTCTCCATGGGCATGAGCGATGACATGGCCGAAGCCATTTCCGCGGGAAGCACGGAGGTCAGAATCGGCACCGCTATTTTCGGAGCCAGACAGTATCACGTCTGACGTGTAATTTTTCTTGCTGTCCGGCCAGGAGAAGCCGGATCTCAGTTTATGTCATGCATTGAGGAAAATATAATGAATAAAGATAAAAAAATCGCCTTCATCGGCGGCGGAAACATGGCCGGAAGCCTGATCCAGGGACTCTGCCAGAGCGGTTATCCCGCAAAGAACATCACGGTTTCGGATCCCGTTACGGAAAAGGTTAACGCCCTCAGGGACAAATTCGGCATCAATGGCGGCTCTGACAATGCCAGGGCCGCCCGGGATGCCGATGTCATCCTCTTTGCGGTTAAGCCCCAGATGATGGCCGAGGTTCTTTCCGGAATTGCCGCAGAAATTCCCGACTTCAAAGACAAGCTTCTGATTTCCATTATGGCCGGAGTAACCATTTCCCGCATCAGCGGCATTCTGCACGGCGCTCCGCGAATTGTCCGGGTAATGCCCAACACCCCTGCTCTTATCGGCATGGGCATGGCCGGGCTTTTTGCTTCAGAGGGAGCCCTGCCTGAGGATCGGGATTTTTCCAGGGACGTGCTGGCATCCGTAGGCAAAGCGGTATTTGTAAAAACCGAAGCCGGCATCGATGAGATCACCGCCCTTTCCGGCAGCGCCCCGGCATACTTTTTCTACTTCATGGAATGCATGGCGGAAAAGGCCAAAGCCTACGGATATTCCGAAGAGGATGCCCGCATTATTCTGGAACAGGTGGCTAAGGGTTCTGCCGAAATGGTCATCAGAAATCAGGATAAAACCCTGGCAGAGCTCCGGGCTGCGGTAACCTCCAAGGGCGGCACCACCTATGAAGCCATTAAGGTCATGCAGGAAAGAAATCTTGCCGAAATTATCAGCACTGCCCTAGATGCCTGCAAAAACCGGGCGGAGGAGATGGGAAAGCAGTTTTAGGCTGCCGTCTTCCGTAACATAAATAAGCAGTTTGGTGACAGAGCCGGTTAAAGCAGAGGTCTGAACACTTTCAGGCCTCTTTTTTTCAGAAGCGATTTTTTTGGGACTTTACGAACAGCGCCGCGGTCTCTAAAATTACAGACAAATTTTAAATAGCGGAGCATCACCATGTCTTTGCCTTACCAGTTCATGCTGGTCTTTCTTCCGGCTCTGGTGTTTTTCACCAGATTTCTGATGGAATATACCAGCTGCGATTACTATCATCCGGCCTGCCGCTGGGTTACCAGAATCACCGACCTTCCCTTAAAGCTTATTCCCGTAAAGAATTACCGGAATCTCAACATCTCCGCCCTGATTGCGATGCTCATTATGGCTGAGGTTTTCGGGCTGGTATTTCTATTATTGATGGGGTCTGAAGACGCCGTCATGAATTTTGATACGCTGTGGCGTTCTATGCTGCTGATTCTGGTGTTTCTGATCTGGGCCGTGCTGCAGTTCATGCTGTATCTGATGGTTATCGGAGCCATCCTGAGCTGGATTCCGTCAGCCTCTGTCACTCCCTGGAGCTATCTCTTTATGAAACTGACCTCGCCTCTGACAGCGCCCTTTGATCGCTTTATTCCGCCGGTAGGCTTCATTTCGCTGTCATTCTTGGCAGCCGTGCTCCTGATGAGCTTTGTAGTCTCCAGCGTAATGCCGCAGGTGCTGAAATTCTCCTCGCGTCTTCTTTTTCCGGAGCTTTTTCAATGATAACAATTGCTAGTGTAATACCACAGGTGCTGGAATTCGCCCTGCGGCTCCTTTCGTAACGCGCCATGCCAGCTCTGGAAATCAGGGGAAATATCATTACGCTCCGGGCGGTAATTACCCCGAAGGCTTCCCGGGATGCCATAATCCCGTTTACCCCGGAGGAGATCAAGATAACCGTTACCGCCCCGCCGGTGGACGGCAAGGCGAATCAGTATTTGCAAAAGTACCTGGCCAAGGCCTTCGGCACCTCAAAGGGAAAGGTGAGAATAATCCGGGGGGAGAGCAGCCACCACAAGGTGATTGAAATTCAGGACTGCTCAAAGATTCCTGACGCGGTAAGAGAACTGCTGCCGCCGGGCTGAACCGCCTTATGACTTTTCAGAAGGCTCAGGATGTGTCTCCCCGGTCGGCTCCTGATTTCCCCCGTCATCGCTTCCGCTTTCCGCGCCGTCATAATCAGGAAGAACAAAGCCGTCCGGACGCCTTACCTCCTTGTCCAGCTCCTTGATCCGGGCAATCATGTCCTGCCGCAATTGCTGCGTGAAGCTCCGGATCTCGGATTTTTCCAGATTGGAAACGTCCCGGGGCGGCAGCATTTCCACAATGATTTCCCCGTTATCCCAGCGGTTCAGCTTGATCTGACCGTAATAGGACGAGGTCACAAAGGGAATTATAGGCACTCCGGCCAGCCTGGCCGTATGAACAGCGCCCGTCTTAAACGGCAGCATCCCGCTCCCCTTGGATCTGTGCCCTTCCGGAAAAATCCACAGCGAAAGATTCTTTTTCCGGATGCGGCGCACCAGAGAAAGGAACTCCTCGCCGTTACGGGAACGGTTAGAGCGATCAATAAGAATATTTCCGGAAAGATAAAACAAAATGCCAAACACCGGCACCCAGATAAGGCTCTTCTTGCCGATGCAGACCAGCCCCGGCTGCGGCACGTCAGCCACAGTGACGATGTCCCAGTTGGTCTGATGATTTCCCACAAAAATAGCCGGCATTCTGCTGCGGAGATCCTTGACATCAAAACGGTAGGTAACTCTGACCCCCACTACCCGCTGCACCAGTCGCAGCATCTGCGTCAGGGCATAAAGATTCCAGGGGTGTCCGGGACGGCACAGACAGATGGCCAGCCCCGCAATCAGCCACAGAATACCCATGATCCCCAGGATCAGCATACGGATTATCAAAAGCATTTCAGAGTTCCTAAAAATCGACAAACAGCCCGGCGAACGCCAATCCTATGAAATAACAGCGCCTGTTCCGGCAGAGGCCTCAGGCAGCGGCTCCTGCTTTCCGGAAATCACCAGAACCTCGGTAACCTTCTGAAGTCCCCGGGGCAGCTTGATGCCGCGCCGGCCTCTCTCCCCCTTGTAGGTGTCCAGATCCGCGGGCTTAACAGTCAGCTTGCGCTTTCCGGCATGAATTTCCACCGAATCCTCCGGACCTAAAACACAGGCGGCAGTGACGTACTCCTCCCGGGTTTTCAGCTTAGAAAGGGAGATATTAATCATGCGGCTGCCCTTGCCCTTGCTGAGCACCGGAAGCTCGGTTACCAGAAACATCAGCATCCGCCCCTGATTTGAAATCATCAGGCAGAGAGATTTATCCACATCCGTAACCGGCAGCGGCGGCAAGAGATTAGCCCCCTCGGAAACGGAAATCACCGATTTTCCGTTGGAGGTACGTCCGATGAGATCCTTGTACTGACAGACAAAGCCGTAACCCGCATCGGTGCCCAGCACGAAATAATCATCATCCTGCCCCGAAAGCACCGCCACAATGCTGTCTCCCTGCACAATGGCAAAACGGCTGGTCAGGGGCTCCCCCTGACTTCTGGCAGAAGGGAGGGTGCTGACCTGGAGGGAATAGCTCTGTCCGGAGTTTGACAGAAAAACCACATTCTGATTGCTGCGGGCAAAGGCCTTCATGAGGAAGCCATCGCCCTGCTTGTAGGAAAACGAGGAGACATCCTCAACATGCCCCTTGGCAGCGCGCACCCAGCCCATTTTGGAAAGCACCACGGTCATAGGCTCTGCCGGAAGCATTTCGCTCTCGTCAATGGCCTTGGCCGGAGCCCGCGAAACAATGGGACTCATGCGGTCATCCCCGTATTTGTCAGCCGTTTCCTTAATGCTCTTTTTAAGGTAGTTCCGGAGACGCACCGGGGAATTGATAATGCCGCTGATATTGTCCGCATCCTTCTCCAGAGCGGTTTTTTCATCCCGGAGCCGGATTTCGGAAATCCGGGCCAGCTGTCTCAGCTTGGTTTCCAGAATATATTCCACCTGGGTTTCGCTAAGTCCGAAACGGTTCATGAGAATCTCTTTGGGATTATCCTCCTCCCGGATAATCCTGATTACTTCATCGATGTTCAGAAAGACGATGAAGAGACCGGCCAGAAGGTGCAGCCTCCGGTTAATCTTATCCAGGCGGTATTCCAGCTGTCGCACCACCGTATCCCGCCGGAAGGTCAGCCACTCCGTAAGAATAACCGGCAGGGACTTAACCGCCGGGTTTCCGTTAATGCCCAGCATATTCATGTTAACCTGATAGGTGCATTCCAAATCCAGGTTCTTCAGAGCGAAGAGATGAGACATTACCGCATCCGGATCAACCCGGCCGGATCTCAGCTCCAGAACAATGCGGCACTCCTTGCTGGTTTCATTTCTGATATTGGTAATCAAGGGGAGCTTCTTCTGATTCATAAGAGCGGCGATCCTGGTCTCGATATCTGCCCCTGAAACCCGGTATGGCAGCGCTGTGATCACCACGGAGCCCTTTTCCACATGATAAACCGAACGCATTCTGATGCTGCCGTTTCCAGTCTCGTACATCTTAAGAAGCTCGTGCGGCGGAGTAATGATCTCCGCTTTGGTAGGATAGTCCGGTCCTTTGACGACAGTCATGAGATCCGCTGCCGTGGCCTCAGGATGATCCAGAAGATAAATGGCGGCATTCGCAATTTCCCGGGCGTTGTGGGGAGGGATGTCGGTCTTGATGCCCACGGCAACGCCGGATGTGCCGTTAAGAAGGATGTGCGGCAGTCTGGCCGGCAGAAACTCCGGTTCCTTCAGAGTGCCGTCAAAATTCGGAATAAATGTGGTGCCGCCGTCATCCAGCTCGGAAAGCAGCACTTCGGAAAACGGAGACAGCCGTGATTCGGTATAGCGCATGGCAGCATATGATTTGGGATCATCCGGATGCCCCCAGTTGCCCTGACCGTCTACCAGAGGATAACGGTATGAAAACCGCTGCGCCATAAGCACCATGGCTTCATAACAGGAGCTGTCGCCGTGAGGATGGTATTTACCCAGCACATCACCGACGGTGCGGGCGGATTTTTTATGCTTGGTTCCCGGGGCCAATCCCAGTTCATGCATGGAATAAATAATGCGCCGCTGCACCGGCTTCAGGCCGTCAGTGACGTGGGGAATCGCCCGGTCTCTGATAACGGCCATGGAATAATTAAGGTAAGCTGCCTCGGTAAAGGTTTCGAGAGGCATGGTCTCTACGCCTTCCAGGCTCATTTGTTTTTTATCGTTCATACTGTTTCCAACACTGTGCAGGATTATTATATCTTAACCTTGTTCTCACCTGAGAATTTGGCGATCATCCGGCAGCAATTTTCCTGCAGGAAATCTTTATTTTTTCAAAAAAAGCCATACAATGGCAGAAAACTTGAACAGAGAAGAAATACTATGTCTCAATCCCTTCCGATTTCTCATGCTTTCTCATTCTGGATTTCTGCCGGGGTTCTTATGATGACAGCGCTTCTGCCAGTCTCAGTCCGGGCAGGAGACGATGATCTCCGGGCTACCGGCGGGACCCGGCTTCCCTACGCCCTGTATCTTGAAGCTCTGAATGAATATCCGGAATACGACCCCGATATGGATTACACCAAGCTGGGCACAATTGTCACCAAAATCGCTCCGGGCAGCATGATCCTGGTGAAAAAGAATCTTGTGGATCGGGTGGTGGTGCAAAAATCGGCTTACAAAATTTTTCTGTACAAGGGGCAGGCTCTGGTCAAAAGCTTCAACATCTCTCTGGGCAAAAACCCCATCGGTCCCAAAATGTTCGAAGGGGACAAGAAAACTCCCGAAGGCAAATACGTGCTGGATTATGTGAAGCTTAACTCCAGCTTCTACAAGGCGTTTCACATCTCCTATCCCAGCCCGGAGGACATTGAACGGGCCAAAAAGGCCGGCCGCCGTCCCGGGGGAATGATTATGATTCACGGCGAACCGCCCTACAGAGGGAAAAGCGAAGACCGGGTAGACGGACTGATGCCGTCAAACTGGACTAACGGCTGCATCGCTCTTATAAACAGCGATATGGATGAATTTCTGGATCTGGTGGATCCCGGCACCACCATTGAAATCCTGCCCTGAGTTCCGTTTTCTTTGCAAAGGAAACACCAAAAAAGCGGCTATGCCGCTTTTCTTTTGGTATGTCTCAGGGAATAAAACTCCCTTCATTATCTGCGGGGATGTCCAGCACCAGCGGTTTAAATCCGGCATTCAGGAATTCATCATCCGGGAAAAACTCCACTGCAACGCATGTCTTTAAATAATCATCCTCAATCCAGGGCTTCGGCATCAGCACCACCGCAAAGCACGGGTCAGTATCCGACTCTGATATATTGCCGTCTTCATCCCGGCCGGCTGCCGAAAAGTAAAAATAGACCTCAACAAAATCCTTTGCTATATCGCTATCCAGCAAAAAATCAAAGTCCTCAGCAGGATGGGTGTCTATCCAGATTTTTCTGGCAGGATATGACATAGCGGGGTATACAGCGTTCTGATCCACCATGTCATTGTAGAGATCCACATCCGCATCTGACAATACATCGTTTTCCAGTTCAACAGGAATAACCTCCTGCAGTATCACACAGGCAACATCGAGAATTTTGGTGATTTCCGCATTGGTAAAATCTTTAAAACGATCAGTAGTTCTGAAAATTTTGGTTTCAGTAATTTCAGCATCAGCAGTATTGGTATCGTTAGTATTGGTATCGTTAGTATCGGTATCGTTAGTATCGGTATCGTTAGTATCGGTGTCCATATTCATCTCATAAAAAAAGCCTGACCAACAGCGATCAGGCTCCGATGATAACAGTTTTTAGCTATAAAAGCATCAAATTACTTGCGGCCGGCAGAAACGATAACCACCTTGTCATTGCCCTTCTTTCTCATAAAGGCATAGGGACTGGCAGACAGCTTGGTGTGCGTGCCCTCGGCTATAGCAGGATGATTCAGCCGGAACTTGTTGAGCTTGGCCCAGTGCTGAATAAGATCCTTGTATTCCGGCTTGTCCAGATCTGCCCAGTTCATGTCAGAACGCAGGGACTGATCCACAACGCCGTCATCCTTCATAAGAGGACGGCCGGATTCGTCGCCGTAGTAAATCTGCACCTGTCCCGGCAACATCAGGAAGGAATTGGCAGTGCGCTTCTGAAGATCGAAGTCCTGATAATCCGCAAAGAACAGCTTGGTATCATGAGAAGAAATGTAGGACAGGATATTAAAGCCCTTCTGCTGCACGGACTTGGCATACTTGGCATAAATACCGTCAGCTTCCTTCATGCACTGCGCTGCGGTCATGGATTCCTTCTGATAGTCAAAGTTCAGGAGGCTGTCAAAGCCGTTGTCATACCAGAGATCCCGGGAAACGCCATGATCGAATACCTCGCCCACCATGAAGAAAGGAGTATCGTCGATCTTCTTGGAAGGATTCTCAGCCTTCCATTCCTTGAGAGCCTTGGTGGCGCTGGTCTTAAGCTGCTTCCAGGCATAAGGATCAACATGCTTCACAGTGTCGCAGCGGAAACCGTCAACGCCGAACTTGCGGACATAATAGGTGTGCCAGCTTACCAGGTAGTCAACAATGGAGGCATTAGGAAGATCCACGGCCTTGGTGTCCTTCTTGTTCTTAAAGAACTCCGGAAGCTTCACCGGCGTCTTCTTCTCGGTCTTAAAATCTGGAAGACCGCCTACGGCCATATTCTGATCGTCCACCCCGGGTTCATCATAACCGGGAAGACCGGCGCGCACCCACTCGGGGCCCCACCACTTCTTCCAGGCCTTGGTCTTGTAGTCGATAACGCCATTAATGCTGCCCCAGGTAGCATAGAGGCCCTTGGGCTTGTAATCAGACCAGTCAGCCGGGAGAGAATCAGGATCCCGAACCAGCTCCCGAAGACCGATATCCTGCAGATCCTTTAACGTAGCATAACCGGCATGGTTCATAACAACATCCACCAGAATGCGAATGCCGCGTTTATGGGCTTCATCCACAAACCTCTGGAATTCCTCTTCGGTGCCGAGATTCTTGTCAATGTTGGTAAAATCAAGAGCCCAGTAACCATGGTAGCCATAGAACGGGAAGGATCCCTCGGCGCCGCCGCTGACAAAGCCGTGCACCTGCTCCACAATCGGAGTTACCCAAATGGCGTTTACGCCCAGATCCCTGAGATAATCAAGCTTCTGGGTTATACCGGCGAAGTCGCCGCCATGCCAGGTGCCGATTTCATTTTTGCCGTCCTTCTTGCGGCCGTAGGAATTATCATTGGACTTGTTGCCGTTGTAGAAACGATCCGGAAGCATGAAATAAACATTGGCGTTATCCCAGCTGAACGGAGCCTGAGAATAGGACTTGGCTTCCTCCAGAAGCAGAATGCCTTCGCTTTCGGGAGCCGGAGTCATGGTGACCTTGCCGCCCTTGACCACTGCAGTAGCCCCTGAATAGGCATCCCTGACCGTGGTGCCGTTGGGGAAGGCCTTGCCCACATTGGCAGTAACCGGACCGCCATCCCACTTGTCGCAGGCAATCTGCGGCGGCTGTCTCTTAACCTCGACCTTCTTGGTGCTGCGGAGCACCTTTACCGAAGGAGCATCCTTGGTATAGTCAAGAGTAAAGTCATAGTTGCCTTTAAGAACTACATTGATGGTGAACTCATTCTTGGCGCACTTGTCCATCTGAGCGGTAGTGCCGAAGGTGAGAGCCTGAGCAGCGGCCGGTCCGAATTTGGTGCCGCAGGTATCCTTGGCATCTGCAATGAGAATCTTATGCTGCCCCTTGTCCATAAAGGCCGTGGCATGATAGATATTGCTGGATTTGCCCAGCTTGAATTCGCTGTCTCCGCCCTGAGATTTTCCGTCTACCTTAACAAATACAGGCGTGGTGAGCTTACCGGTAACCTGAGATGCTTTAGAAGCAGTGGATGACGAAGCGGAATCGCTGCTGCATCCGGCAGCGGCGAATGCTATCGCTGCAGCCATGGCAGTAATGCAAAGTTTATTCATAATTTAAATTGACCTCGAAAACAAAAACATCTGCTAAGGATATGACATCAGGAGAGGGTCATACAAAATCAGAGACACTGAAAAAAATTATAAAGAAAAAGGGGAGGCAATAACGAATACTAGCAGAAAGAGGATCGCAAAAATGTGAACAAGCAAAAGATAGCCCCGGCACGTAAAATAAAAGCCTGCCTCTGAAGGAGAACAGGCTTTTAATAATCTGATGCGCCGGATGTCAGAAACTAATCCAGGAGATCATCCTCGTCCTGAGGAGGCCAGGTATCAAGGCGCATGCCGAGAGAGAGACCTTCCTTGGCAAGAACATCCTTGATTTCAGTAAGAGATTTCTTACCGAGATTAGGAGTCTTAAGAAGCTCCACTTCAGTCTTCTGAACCAGATCGCCAATATAGCGAATGCCTTCAGCCTTAAGACAATTGGCCGAACGCACGGTGAGCTCCAGATCCTCAACGGTCTTGAGAAGCTTAGGATCAATCTTGGGCTCCTCTACAACCTTGGCGGTGGTTTCGGATTCGGAATGAATGTCAATAAAGGTATTTAGCTGCTCGTAAAAAATGGTGGAAGCTCTGCGGAGGGCCATTTGCGGGGTAATGGTTCCGTCAGTGGTGAGATTAATGGTCAGAGATTCCAGATCATCCCGGCCATTGGGATCGTTATATTTGCTCACCGTATAAGCAACATTAACCACCGGACTGTAGGTGGCATCCACCATAAGACGTCCCACAAAACGTTCATCGCCTTCGGGATGACCGCGAAGATCACCTCTCAGGAAGCCTCTGCCGCGATTCACATGGAGCTTCATTCTGAAGGGAATGGCTCTGCTGGTGATATGGCAGATAACAAGCTCGGGATTATGAATGGTAACACCGGCAGGACAATAAATATCCCCGGCGGTAATAGGGCCAACGTAATCAGTCTTGGAATTAAGCACACCGTCATCTTCAGCCAGAGGATCGTTAACACGAAGCTGAAGCACAGCATCATCTCTTGAAATATTATCAATGGAAACGGCAATCTTCTTGAGATTCAAGAGAAGTATGAGAATATCTTCCTGCAGTCCTTCCTTGGTGGTGTATTCGTGATTGACATCATTGATCTCACACGAATAAATGGCTGATCCAGGCATGGAGGAAAGAAGTATACGCCTAAGAGCATTACCAAGAGTCAGACCGAAGTTAGGTTCGAAAGGCTCAAGAACAATCTTTGACTGAGTATCAGAGATACTTTCAATCCTTGCTTCCTGAGGCTTAAAAAAATCTTTAACGAAGTCCAAGGCAGATTCCTCAATTGTATTTACCGGATAATAACCGATACACAGAAATTGACTGATGAAAAAAAATTATTCATCAGCTGTTAATTTTACATCAAAAAGGGGCTTTTCGGATATAAGCAAAAAAGCCCCGACAAAAACGGGGCTCCTGTCTAGATAAGCTTATTCAGCAGAGGGTGCCTCGGCAGCAGGTTCTTCTGACTTAACATCCACAAGAGAAATGAAAGCCATCTGAGCCCGATCTCCGGGACGAAGACCGCACTTCAAAATGCGGGTATATCCGCCCTTGCCCTTGGCAGGATCTGCTTCGCGGGCAACAACACGAGGGGCAATATCGTTAAAAAGCTTGGTAACAATTTCACGATCGCGCAGCACTGCAAAAACATGGCGGCGGTTAGCTACGGAATCAACCTTAGCTCTGGTGATAAGAGGTTCGGCATAGCGGCGAAGCTCCTTAGCCTTGGGAAGAGTAGTTCTGATGGTTTCTCTTCTGAAAAGAGCTACAGTAAGCGAACGGAGCAATGCAACTCTCGCACTGGTGTTGCGGCTCAACTGACGGCCGCTCATACGATGACGCATGACACTTTTCCTTCTAAAAAAAATCTTATGATTTGGTCTGGGAATTCAGAGCCTGAGTCCAATTCTCAATGCGCATACCAAGAGAAAGACCTCTCTGGGCCAGAACGTCCTTAATCTCATTAAGAGACTTGCGACCAAGATTCTTGGCCTTAAGAAGTTCAACCTCGGTACACTGAACCAAATCACCAATTAAGTGAATGGATTCTGCTTTAAGGCAATTGGCTGAACGAACAGTAAGCTCCAGATCGTCAACCGATCTCAGGAGCGCCGGATCCAGTACAGGAGCCTGAGCCTGTTCAACAGGAGCAGTTACCTTAACGGCATCTAAATCTACAAAGGAAGATAGCTGTTCACGAAGCAGCAAAGCTCCTTCTCTGATTGCTTCCTCCGGATCAATGACTCCGTTGGTTTCAACCTCAATCTCAAGTCCGTCAAGATCCGTCCTCTGCTCAAGACGGGCAGACTGAACCTCGTAGGAAAAATACCGGATCGGGGTATAGGAAGCATCAATGAGAATAGTGCCGGGCTCACGGGCCTCTGCCTGACGCACCGGCGAAGTGGCCGGAACGTAACCGCATCCTCTCTGAATCCGCAGGGTCATCTCAATGGATGATTTTGACGAATTCAAATGACAGATAACGTGCTCAGGGTTGTAAACCTGCACATTCTCAGGAAGCTTAATATCGCTTGCGTAAACAGGTCCTGTACCGGACTTAACCAGAGAAACGGTAACGTCACTCAGATTTTCGTCCATAATATTTACAGCCACACCTTTAAGATTAAGAAGCACTTCGAGAATCTCTTCCTGAATATCGCTCTTAATACTATATTCGTGCTCAACACCCTCGATTTTAACCTGAGTGATGGCACAGCCAGGCAGGGACATCAGAAGCACGCGTCTTAAAGCATGCCCTAAAGTATTACCAAAACCGCGTTCCAATGGTTCCAGAGAAACATGAGAGCGATTCGGATAAACCGAAGAAATCCCAACCTTTCTAGGTTTTAAAAAATCTGTTACAGAACCCAAAATTATATCCTCTTTGCGAGACCAAATTACTTGGAGTAGAGTTCGACGATGAGCTGTTCTTTGATATCAGACGGCAGAGAAGAACGTTCAGGCTTGTGATTAAACACGCCGGACTTCTTATCTACGTCAACGTCAATCCACTCGGGCTTTTCACGCTTGGTGGCAAGATCAAGAGCAGTAATGATACGATCCTGGTTCTTTGCCTTCTCGCGTACAGAAACAGTTGCTCCCTCAGGAACCTGATAGGAAGGAATATTAACAGTTCTGGCAACTTCAGAGCCCTTAAGGGTAATTTGAATTGCCTTATGGCTTACCAGCTGACGAGCTTCGGCGCGGGTGGAACCAAAACCCATGCGATATACTACATTGTCAAGTCTGGATTCAAGAAGCTGCAGCAGGTTTTCACCGGTATTGCCCTTCATCTGGCTTGCCTTTCTGTAGTAATTACGGAACTGACGCTCCAGAATACCATAAAGACGGCGAACCTTCTGCTTCTCGCGGAGCTGAGTGCCATATTCAGAAGCGCGGGGCTTGTCAGCGCCATGAACGCCAGGAAGCTTTTCAGCCTTCTTGCACTTCTTTTCGTAGGTGTTAACACCGGACTTTAAAAACAGATCGCAACCTTCACGGCGGCTAAGCTTTAAAGACGGTCCAATATATCTAGCCATTTAATCTATCTCCAAAATACCAGTTAAACTATACACGACGCTTCTTGGGGGGACGGCAGCCATTGTGGGGAATTGGAGTAACATCGGTAATGTTGGTAATCTTGAAACCAATGGCATTAAGAGCGCGAATGGTGGATTCGCGGCCGGGGCCAGGTCCCTTAACGAGAACTTCAAGATTTCTTACACCAAATTCCTTGGCAGCTTCACCGGCGCGTTCAGCAGCAACCTGAGCAGCATAAGGAGTAGACTTACGGGAACCACGGAAACCTGAACCGCCGGCAGTAGCCCATGAAAGAGCATTGCCCTGGCGATCGGAAATGGTAACAATGGTGTTGTTGAAAGAAGCATGAATATGGGCTACGCCATCTGCAACCTGCTTCTTGGAACGACGACGATTCTGTTCATTATTTGCCATTATCAATATCCTCGCTTACTTCTTGATAGCCTTGCGCGGGCCTTTACGGGTACGGGCATTGGTCTTGGTACGCTGACCGCGAACCGGAAGACCGCGGCGATGACGAATACCGCGATAGCAGCCAAGATCGATAAGGCGCTTAATGTTCATGGAAACCTCACGGCGGAGGTCGCCTTCAACAGTGTAATTGGAAACCTGTTCACGAATCTTATCAAGGACAGATTCATCAAGGTCTTTGAACTTCGCATCCTGATTTACGCCGGCGTCTGCAAGAATCTTCTTGGCAGTAGTAGGGCCTACGCCATAAATAGACTGCAGAGCAATAACTGCATGCTTGTCATCAGGAAGGTTAATACCAGCTATACGGGCCACTATAAACTCCTAAAATCAAGTTAAAAAAACAATCCTCGTAAAGCCCGTCAGGATACACGAGGATCTCTAGTGCACACAAAAAAACTGCAAGGAGCATAATATACACACCCTGCAGTTAAATTGCAACAAAAATGTGACACAAATTAAGAAAATTAACCCTGACGCTGCTTATGCTTAGGATTGGTACAAATCACATGAACAACACCGCCGCGACGTACAATCTTGCAATGACGACAGAATTTTTTTACTGAAGCACCAACTTTCATGATTAGACTCCTTTGTCCAAGAAGGTCTATCGACCAAAATTTATTAAATTTGCTTTCTTCAAAGCATCGCCATACTGATAAGTTGCCATATGGCTTTGAAGCTGAGCAATGAAATCCATTATAACCACAACGATAATCAGCAATGAAGTTCCGCCGAAGTAGAACTGTACATTAAACCAGGTCATCAGAAGCTGCGGCACAAGGCATACAAAAACCATGTACACCGAGCCGGCTAAAGTCAACCTTGTCATTACCTTGTCAATGTGCTTGGCAGTCTGCTCGCCAGGACGAATACCGGAAATAAAGGCGCCGCTCTTCTTCAGATTATCCGCTATTTCACGAGGATTAAACACCATCGCGGTATAGAAGAAGCAGAAGAAGACAATTGCCGTAGCATAAAGTATTTCATACAAAGGCTGACCGGGCTGCAACAGCATGGAAACTTCCTGAAGGAAATTAGCTACAGGTCCCTGACCATTTCCTAACCAGGCCACGATGGTGCCCGGGAAAAGAATTATGCTTGAAGCGAAGATGGCCGGAATAACACCAGACATATTAAGCTTCAGCGGCAAATGAGTCGAAGGCGGATTATAAAAACGATTACCGTTCTGACGCTTGGCATAGTTTATAGGGATGCGGCGCTGTCCGCGTTCCACAAACACTACAAAATATGTAACAGAAACAACAACCAGTGCAATTATAAGGATGCCAATTATTGAAAGATCCCCCTGACGAACCTGCTCAAAGGTAGCGGCCAGAGCATGAGGAAGTCCCGCAACGATACCGGCAAAAATGAGAAGCGAAATACCGTTTCCGACACCCCGCTCTGTAATCTGCTCGCCGAGCCACATCAGGAACATGGTTCCGGCAGTAAGACTGACAGTGGCAACTACCATGAACTGCCACCCCATATTAACCTCGTCAACGAGCCCCGGAATCATGTTCGGCAGACCATAAGCAATGCCCACGGACTGCAAGAGGCCCAGAAACAGAGTTCCCCAGCGGGTGTATTTGGTTAAAGTACGTCTGCCGGATTCGCCCTCTTTCTTAAGTTCAGCCAATGTCGGATTGATTACCGCCATCAGCTGAATAATAATTGCGGACGAAATGTACGGCATAATACCAAGGGCTAAAATGGAGGCACGAGACAGAGCGCCGCCTGAAAACATGTTGAACATTCCCAGAACGTTGCCGCTCTGTTCTGAAAACATCTTCTCAAGAACGTCTGTATTAATTCCAGGAACAGGAACAAAAGATCCCAGACGGAATATAACGAGACCTATAAAAACAAACAATAGGCGGCTCACTAATTCATTGCTGGTTTTGCCTGTCTGGCCTGGTCTTGCTACCATTACTTCAACCCTTATTCTTCAACCTTGCCGCCTGCTGCTTCAATGGCAGCTCTGGCACCCTTAGTTACACGAATTCCCTTAACGGTGAAAGCGCGAGAAATCTTAGGCTCCTTGGACAGGATAATCTTAGCATTCTCGTACTTCTCGCCGATAATGTCAGCCTGCTTAAGAGTAAGCATGTCAACAACATCACCTTCAAGCTTGTTCAGCTCATTAAGAGGGACTTCAGTAGTAACGGCTGCAATACGAGAAAAGAAGCCGAACTTAGGAAGACGAATCTTGATGGGCATCTGACCGCCTTCAAATCCCGGACGAGTACCGCCGCTCTTGCGCGCGCCGGCGCCCTTGATACCGCGACCGCAGGTCTTGCCAATGCCAGAACCAATACCACGGCCTACACGAACTGCCTTCTTTCTGGAACCTGCAGCTGGAGAAAGATCATTGAGACGCATTTATTCCTCCACCTTGATCATGTAATAAACCTTATTAAGCATACCGCGGATAATCGGAGTATCAGGTACAACGACAGTATGACGGATATGCCGCAAGCCAAGATTCTTCAGAATCGCAAGATGCTGAGGCTTTCTGCCGATAGAGCTGCGAATCTGAGTAACTTTAAGAGTTTTGTCAGCCATGTTATACTCCAAGTATCTGCTCTACAGTAAGACCGCGCTTTGCAGCAACATCTTCAGGAGATCTTACAGAGGAAAGAGCACGAATGGTAGCGCGAACAACATTACCCTGGTTGGTGGAGCCGTATGCCTTTGCAAGCACATTGCGCACACCGGCAACTTCGAGAACCGCGCGCATAGCGCCGCCGGCAATAATACCGGTACCTTCAGAGGCAGGCTTCATGAACACGGTAGAACCGGCATGAGAACCCTTAACTTCATGATACAGAGTACCTTCGTTAAGCTCGATGCGGCTGCGGGAATTTGCATCACGGCGAGCCTGATCCATAGCCTTGGCAATAGCAGCAGGAACTTCGCTTGCCTTGCCGTAGCCATAACCAACTCTGCCCTTGCCATCACCAACAACAGTCAAAGCGGTGAAAGAGAAAATACGACCGCCCTTTACAACTTTAGCAACACGATTTACAGCAACTAACTTTTCCTGCATTTCAGTGTTAGCCTGGTTTTCATTTTTAGCCATTCTCAACCACCTTAGAACTTAAGACCAGCTTCACGGGCAGCCTGAGCAAGAGCCTCAACACGGCCGTGATACTGGAAACCTGAACGATCAAAAGATACGGTGGTAACTTCCTTGGCTACAGCGCGTTCGGCAATGGTCTTGCCAATAAGAGCTGCGGCTTCCTTGTTACCGGTATACTTAACCTGACCTGCAAGAGACTTCTCAAGAGTGGAAGCGCTTGCGATAACATTGCCTTCGTCGTTAATTACCTGAGCGTAAATATGACGCGGAGTACGAAAAACAACCAAGCGGGTAGCACCCAGTTCACGCATCTTGGCACGTGCTCTAGTGGCACGACGAAGACGAGATACTTTCTTATTCATTGCGTATTCCTACTTCTTCTTAGCTTCTTTAATGTGAACGACTTCGTCTGCATAACGAACACCCTTGCCCTTGTAAGGCTCCGGAGCTCTGACAGAACGGATTTCAGAAGCAACCTGTCCTACCAGATTACGATCTGCGCCGCTGATGTTAATTTCAGTCTGGGAAGGGGTTTCAACCTTAATTCCCTCAGGCACAGTGTAATCAACAGGATTTGAATAACCTAAATTAAGAGTTACCGTGTTGCCCTTGGCCTGAGCGCGGTAGCCTACTCCCTTGAGAATAAGCTTAACCACGTACCCCTTGGTCACACCGACAACCATGTTATGAGCAAGAGCGCGGGCAGTACCGGACTGAGCGTTGGCATTCTTGGACTCATCAACAGGAGCAAATTTAAGTTCATTATCTTCAAAAGTAACCTTAACGGCAGGATTGACATTAAGAGTCAGAGCAGCGCTCTTACCCTTTACAGTCAGCACCTGACCCTCAAGCTTTACTTCAACACCTGCAGGAATAACCACAGGAGCTTTTGCGACTCTTGACATTATTTACTCCTTAAGCTACGTAGCAAATGACTTCTCCGCCTACGCCGTTCTTGCGCGCAGCGCGATCGGTCATCAGGCCCTTGGAAGTAGAAATAACAGCGATGCCAAGACCATTCTGAATCTTAGGAAGATTCTGGCAGGACTTGTAGATACGAAGACCAGGACGGGAAACTCTCTGGATCAGCTCAACAACGGGTTTGCCGTTGTAATACTTAAGCCCGATTTCAAGAGTCTTGATAACGTCACCGGTTACCTTAACATCTGAAATGTAGCCTTCTTCCTTGAGAAGGTTGGCAATAGCCAGCTTCATCTTGGAAGACGGAACAGTTACAGCAACTTTGCCAGCCGCCTGGCCGTTACGAATGCGAGTCAGTAAATCCGCAATAGGATCTTGCATACTCATAAAGTTAATCTCCCTGAATTACCAGCTGGCCTTCTTAAGACCCGGAATTTCGCCCTTCATCATGTGTTCGCGAACCATATTACGGCACATGCCGAATTTACGCAGGAAACCATGAGGACGACCTGTGATGCAGCAACGATTGCGCTGACGTACCACGCTTGAATCACGCGGCAGCTTCTGCAGCGCTACAATGGCATTCCAGCGTTCATCATCGGAAGAGTTAACATCAGATACAATAGCCTTAAGCTTCTGACGCTTTTCAAAGTACTTATTTACAAGAAATGCGCGCTTTGCTTCGCGATTCTTCATAGAAGTTTTTGCCATAATTCTTTACCCTTACTTACGGAACGGGAAATTGAAAGCAGCAAGAAGCTCGCGAGCCTCTTCATCGGTCTTGGCAGAAGTGGTAATGGTTACATCGAGACCACGAACCGCATCAACCTTGTCGAAATCAATCTCCGGGAAAATGATCTGTTCACGAACACCCATGGAGTAATTGCCGCGGCCGTCAAAGGACTCGCTGCTCACGCCGCGAAAATCGCGGATACGGGGCATGGCAATGCTAATGAGACGCTCAAGGAATTCCCACATACGTTCACCGCGTAAGGTAACCTTACAGCCGATAGGATAGCCCTCACGAATCTTAAAGCCTGCAACCGACTTACGAACCTTGGTGATTAAAGGCTTCTGACCGGAGATAGCTGCCATATCCTTTACGGCATTCTCCAAAACCTTCTTGTCATCTACAGCTTCACCAACGCCCATATTGAGGGTAATCTTCTCAATTCTGGGGACTTGCATGACAGTCTTGTAACCAAACTTTTCAGAAAGCTTCTTGATTACTTCTTGTCTGTAAACATCATGCAGTTTCGCCATTGTAAACTCCAATTATTTAACAAGTTCATTATTAGACTTGAAGAAACGAACCTTCTTGCCGTCTTCAATTCTGAAACCAATACGATCTGCCTTCTTGGTGGAAGGATTCAGAATCGCAACGTTAGAAACGTCAATGGGCATCTCCTTTTCAATAATTCCGCTGGGAATATTGAACTGGGGTCTTCCCTTCTGATGCTTCTTAACAACGTTAACGCCTTCGACGATAACCTTATGTTCCTTGGTGAGAACAGTCTTAACCTTACCGGTCTTGGACTTATCCTTACCAGCGATAACAATAACTTCGTCATTCTTGCGAATTTTTGCTGACATTGTTTCAACTCCTTAAAGTACTTCAGGTGCTAAGGAAACTATCTTCATGAAGCGTTCAGTACGAAGTTCACGAGTGACAGGTCCAAAAATACGAGTACCGATAGGCTCATAGGAACCATTAAGAAGCACAGCAGCATTGCTGTCGAAACGAATGACAGAACCATCCGGACGGCGAACGCCCTTCTTGGTACGAACAACAACGGCATTAACTACGTCACCCTTCTTGACCTTTCCGCGGGGAATTGCTTCCTTTACGGAAACCTTGATGACGTCGCCTACTGCGGCATAACGACGATGTGAACCACCAAGAACCTTAATACACATTACACTACGAGCGCCAGAATTATCGGCGACATCTAGCGTACTCTGCATCTGGATCATGATAATGCTCCGTTATAACTAAAAAAAACAATCAGCCTTCTGCGTATAAACAAAAGGTGCTGCATGATAACACAACTTTGTGATAAAAATCATCATTTATTTGGGGTAAAACCATGATTTTTTTTTCAAAAAGCAAAAAAGGGAGGTCTCCCTCCCTTCTGCATGAACAAAGTTCTTAAAATTAAGACGCAGTCTTAACTACACGAACCAGAGTCCAGGCAATAGTCTTGGAAACCGGACGGGTCTCCTTAATTTCAACGATATCGCCTTCCTTGGCAGTGTTGTTAACATCCTGTACGTGGAACTTAGTGGTACGCTTGATAATCTTTCCGAGAAGGGGATGCTTTACCTTGCGCTCCACTGCGACAACGATAGCCTTCATCATCTTGTCGCTTACCACTACACCCTGCAGAGTACGTGCTGATTCTGCCATTACTCACCTACCTTGGCAGCCTGAGCTGCTAAAATCTGCTTAACACGGGCAACATCACGGCGAATCTTCTTAAGCTGAGAAACGTCCTTGAGACTGCCAATCCTAAGTTGATACTTAAGCTTAAACTGCTGTTCTAAAAGTTCGGAGAGCTGCTTCTTCAGTTCTTCAGCACTCTTGTTTTTAAGTTCACTGGCTAACATTATAATACCGCCTTAACTACGAAAGTGGTCTGAACCGAGAGTTTAGCAGCTGCGAGAGTGAAAGCTCTGCGAGCCTTCTCCTCAGATACGCCGCCAAGCTCAAAAAGCACCTTTCCAGGCTGAACAGGGCAAACCCAGTATTCAACAGTACCCTTGCCTTTACCCATACGAACACCAAGTGCCTTCTGAGTAATGGGCTTGTCAGGGAATACGCGAATATAAACCTGACCTTCACGGTTGATGGCACGTGTAAAAGCACGACGGGCGGCTTCAATTTCACGGGCATTGATCTGACCGCGGGTTACAGCTTTAAGACCGAACTGGCCGAAACTTACATCGCCGCCTGCATAAGCAAGACCGCGATTACGACCTTTCTGCGTCTTGCGATACTTAGTACGCTTTGGTTGTAACATTGTAGATCTCCTTACTTATCAGCTTTGGCAAAATCACGAGCAGGAGCTTTGTTGCCACGATGATTGTTCTTCTTAGGAGCCTTGGTATTCTGCTGATTGTCAGCTTCATTCTCCAGCGGAAGCTCGCCGAGAACCTCGCCTTTGAAAATCCATACCTTAACACCGATGATGCCGTAAGTAGTCTTAGCCTCTGCCACTGCGTAGTCGATATCGGCACGCAGAGTATGAAGAGGAACACGACCCTCGCGCAGCCATTCGGAACGGGCGATTTCAGCACCGCCGAGACGGCCGGATGCTTCGATTTTAACACCGAGAGCGCCAGCCTTGGTGGCATTCTGAATAGCCTTCTTCATAGCGCGGCGGAACATAACGCGGTGCTCAAGCTGTTCGGCAATGTTTGCGGCAACAAGCTGAGCATCCAGTTCCGGCTTACGTACTTCCTGCACAACAATCTGAGCGCTCTTAACCTTGGCAATTCTGGAAATGCCGTTGCTGAGCTTCTCGATGCCGGCGCCCTTCACGCCGTAAACAACGCTGGGACGGGCAGTAAATACTGTTACACGAATAGACTTGGCAGGACGATCAATTACTACCTTGGATACTGAAGCATCCTTGAGCTCCTTTTTAATGAACTCGCGCACTTCGTAATCACACTTAAGATTGTCAGCATAGTCTGCTGTATTTGCATACCATACAGAATTAAACTGCTTGGTAATTCCCAGGCGAATGCCGTTCGGATTAACTTTTTGACCCATAGTGCACTCCTAACGATGGTCTGAAACCACTACGGTGATGTGGGAAGTACGCTTGGTAATGCGATCTCCGCGACCCTTGGCTCTGGGCATCATACGCTTGAGAGAAGGACCTTCATCAACCATAATCTGAGAAACAAACAGATCATCAGCATCAGCGCTAAGATTATTAGTAGCGTTGGCGACAGCTGACTTTAATACTTTCAAAACAATCGCAGCAGCCTTGCGGGGGCTAAACTGCAGAATGTTAACGGCCTGTCCAACAGGCAAACCGCGAACCTGATCAGCCACAAGACGAGTCTTCTGAGCTGAAGAACGGGCATAGCGGTGAATAGCTTTAGCTTCCATTACAAATCCTTATTTAGCAGCCTTATCAGCAGTGTGGCCGCGGAAAGTACGGGTAGGAGCGAACTCGCCCAGCTTGTGACCAACCATTTCGTCAGTTACATATACAGGTACGTGCTGACGACCATTATGGACAGCGATGGTCAAACCGATCATCAAAGGGGTGATCATTGAACGACGGGACCAGGTCTTGATAGGCTTCTTGTCTCCGCTTTCCACCGCTTTCTCTACCTTCTGCAGCAAGGATTGGTCTACATAAGGACCTTTCTTGAGCGAACGTGGCATGGTAATACCTCTTAAAAAAATTACTTATCACGACGACGAACAATGTACTTGTCAGTACGCTTGTTCTTACGAGTCTTATAACCCTTGCACAGAGTGCCCCACGGGGATCTCGGCTGAATGCCCTTGTTACGGCCTTCACCACCGCCATGAGGGTGATCGATAGGGTTCATTGACATACCTCTTACGGTAGGACGAATGCCCAGCCAGCGCTTGGCGCCTGCCTTGCCGAGAGAGCGGAGCATGTGCTCGCTGTTACCTACTTCTCCGATGGTGGCTCTGCCGTCTGCGAGAACGCGGCGCATTTCACCGGAACGCATACGGAGGGTTACATACTGACCGTCGCGAGCCAGAATCTGGCAGAAGGCGCCGGCGGAACGGGCAAACTGAGCGCCCTTGCCCGGAACAAGCTCCACAGCATGAACATTGGTACCCAGAGGAATGTTACGGAGAGGAAGGGTGTTGCCCACCTTGATCTCGGCATGAGCTCCGGACATAACCTTATCACCCACAGCCAGGCCCTTAGGAGCAAGGATGTAGCTGCGCGCGCCGTCATCGTAGCAGATGAGAGCAATATTTGCGCTGCGGTTAGGATCGTACTCAATACGCTCAACCTTGGCAGGAATATTGTCCTTAACGCGGAAGAAATCAATAATACGATACCGCTGCTTGTGACCGCCGCCGATGTGACGGGTGGTAATGCGGCCAGTGTTGTTACGTCCGCCGGTCTTGCGCTTTGCAACTACCAGTCCCTGAAAAGGAGCTCCCTTGTAAAGACCAGGAGTTACAACCTTGACTACATGACGACGACCAGCAGAAGTCGGTTTGCACTTTACAATTGCCATAATCTGCTCCTATTCACCCTGTAAGTTAGTGGAGTCGAGAGACTGGCCAGGCATAAGAGTAACATATGCTTTCTTCCAATCCTGCCTGCGGCCGAGATGTCTGCCAGTAGCCTTAATCTTGCCCTGAACATTCAGAGTGCAAACACTCTTAACCTTGACCTTGAAAATCTCTTCAACTGCCTTTTTGATTTCAGTCTTGTCAGCATTGGGGAGAACAGAAAACGCATAGGTGTTAAATGCATTAATTCTGGTGGTCTTCTCAGAGATAAGAACTCCCTTGATAATGCTGTAGAGACGAGATTTATTCATAGACGAGCTCATCCTAACAACTCCTCAATCTTCTTAACGGCCGATGAAGTTACCAGCACTTTATCGTGAGCAATAAGGCTTACAGGATTGAATCCGCTGCCGTTAACTTCACATACATCAACCTTGTAAAGGTTACGAGCGGAAAGAACGAGATTCTCCTGATATTCATCAGTAACAATCAGAACATCCTTAAGCTGCATGTCATTAAGCTTCTGCTCGAGCTTCTTGGTCTTGATTTCGTCTACAGAGAAGCTGTCAACCACAACAAAGCGGTTCTGACGAACAAGCTCGGAAAGAATGCTCTTAATGGCTACGCGGTACATCTTGCGATTAACCTTCTGATCCCAGTTCTGGGGACGGGCTGCAAAGGTGGTAGCGCCGCCGCGCCAGAGCGGAGAACGGATGGAGCCTGCGCGAGCGCGGCCGGTTCCCTTCTGACGGAAAGGCTTCTTGCCGCCGCCGGATACCTCAGAACGATTCTTCTGTCTCTTGCTTCCCTGACGTGCAGCGCTCATGTAAGCAACCACAACCTGATGAACAAGGGCTTCATTGTAGTCACGGCCGAAGGTGGTATCAGAAACCTGAATCGGGCCTGCGCCTAACATCTGTAATTCCATGATTTTTCCCTCGCTTACGCCTTAACACTAGGCTTTACAATAACGTCGCCGTTAATCGCGCCAGGAACAGCGCCCTTAATCAGGAGCACGTTACGGGCAGCATCAACACGAACTACGTTCAGGCCCTGAACAGTAACTCTTTCGTTACCGAGACGGCCAACCATCTTCTTACCCTTGAACACATGCCCCGGGGTCTGATTCTGACCGATAGAACCAGGAACGCGGTGAGAGCGGGAGTTACCGTGAGTCATGTCCTGAGTGCGGAAATTCCAGCGCTTAACAGTACCGGCGGTTCCCTTGCCCTTGGAGGTTCCGGTTACATCAACCTTCTGACCCTCGGCGAATAAATCAACCTTAACTTCTGAACCGACTGCGTAGTTGGCCAGATCTTCAGCTGCGAGACGGAATTCCCAGAGACCGCGGCCGGCCTCTACGTTTGCCTTCTTAAACACGCCGGCTTCCGGCTTGTTTACACGGCTTGCCTTCTTGGAACCAGTGGTAACCTGAATAGCAGTATAGCCGTCAGTCTCAACAGACTTAACCTGAGTTACGCGATTTGGTTCAACTTCAATAACAGTCACAGGGATAGACTTGCCATCTTGAGTAAAGATGCGGGTCATACCCAGCTTGCGACCGATTACGCCAATTGACATTATCTTCTACCTCATTAACCCAAGCTAATCTGAACATCAACACCAGCCGGAAGATCAAGACGCATAAGAGCATCTACAGTCTTGTCGGTGTGTTCTACGATATCCACAAGACGCTTGTGGGTGCGAATTTCGTACTGATCACGCGCATCTTTGTTAACGTGCGGAGAAATCAGCACGGTAAAACGTTCCTTGCGGGTAGGAAGCGGAATAGGACCGCGAACCTGCGCGCCGGTACGCTTTGCAGTTTCAACAATTTCCATAGTGGACTTGTCGATCAGACGATGATCGAAAGCCTTCAAACGGATACGGATTCTTTGGTTCTGCATTGTTTCAGAGCTCCAAATAAAAAAAGAACAAAAAGAATTTATCCGCCGCCTCGCTTTTTCTGCAAGGGGAGATAAATCCAACTGTAATCCCTGAATATCTCAGGGCTGTAATGCGCCATTGCGCAACACTGCAAGAAGCCGCCATGCTTTGCGAAGGAGCCTCAGGGCTGTCCTTAGGGTTACCCGGAAGGTCGAGCTCAGTGAATTATACTTAAAGAATCGCAGGAATCAAGAAAAATTTAACCTAAATCTCATTTTTCACATTGCTCTCCATTTCCGCGCCTGTCATAAATGCGAAAAGGCAGCCCCCGGGACTGCCCTTTTTGCTGTCTTTACCTGAAGGTAATCAGACGCCTCTGGCCGCAAGCTCCTTTTCCATGAACGCCACGGCTTCCTGAATTCTGTCCAGATTTACTCCGCCTGATGCGGATCTCTTCCTCAGAATGGATTCAATTTGCAGAATCTGGTATACATCATCGGAGATCACTGAACTGAAGTTCCGGAATTCTGCTACCGTAAGATCCTCCAAAGGCTTCCCCTGGGATATGGCGTAAACCACAGCCCGGCCCACAATGCCGTGAGCCTCTCTGAAGGGCACGCCCTTCCCCACAAGATAGTCAGCCAGCTCCGTGGCATTGGAGTACCCGCCCTTAGCAGCGGCCAGGGTTTTCTCCTTCCTGACCTCCATGCCCTCAAATACCAGAGCGGCCATTTCCAAACAGTCATGCCAGGTATCAAGAGCGTCAAAGAGCCCTTCCTTGTCCTCCTGCATATCCTTGTCATAGGCCAGGGGCAGCGCCTTCAGAGTGGTCATCATTCCCATCTGGTCTCCGAACACTCTGCCGGCCTTGCCGCGAATGAGTTCCAGAGCATCGGGATTTTTCTTCTGCGGCATCAGGGAGGAACCGGAAGTAACCTTGTCCGACAATTCCACAAAGGCGGATTCGCCGCTGTTATAAATAATAAGATCCTCGGCCATCCGGGAAAGATGAATCATTGAGATGGAGGCGCAGTTCATAATTTCCACAATATGATCCCGATCGGAAACGGAATCAAGACTGTTACGGGTGGCCCTGCTGAAGCCCAGATCCCGGGCCAGCTGATCCCGATCCACAGGATAAGCGGTGCCGGCCAGAGCAGCGCTGCCAAGAGGACAGGCATCCATGAGCGCCACGGCATTTTGAAGACGGTGATAATCCCGGTCAAACATTTCACAGTAAGCCATGGCCCAGTGTCCGAAGGTTATGGGCTGAGCGCGCTGCAAATGGGTGTACCCCGGCATTACCGTGTCATAGTGCTTCCGGGCCGTGGCAGTCAGAACCTTCTCCAGATCAGTGATGGACTTCAGAAGCACCCGGCTCTGATCCCGGCACCACATTTTAATGTCCAGAGCTACCTGATCATTCCTGCTTCTGCCGGTATGAAGCTTTTTGCCCAGGTCGCCCACCTTTTCAATAAGACGGCTTTCCACATAGGAATGAATATCCTCAAAGCCGGCATGGGCAATTTTTTCCGGATCCTGATGCACTTCATCCAGGAGCTCCGCGAGAGCCTTTTCCAGATTTTCCAGCTCTGCCGCGGTAATAATGCCCACGCTGTGAATCGCTTTGGCCCATCCCATGGATCCCTCGATATCCTGAATCGCCAGCCGGTAATCGAATACCAGAGAATCGTTAAATCTTTTGAATCTTTCGTCTGCCGCTTCGGTAAAACGGCCGCCCCATAATGCCATAGAATTATCCTCTTTTACGTAATTGCCAATGATACGCAAATATCAGGAAACACTGATCCCGCATTCCTGATCCTGAAGCAATGACCGCAATCATTGCTTCCTAAAAAAATCTCTGCTGATTAAAAATAAGCCCAGGGAAATCCTGAGCCTATTAAAAAACGCTACACTGCCGCGCGCGGGATCAGCATAATCCCGCAGCTCTCTCAGTCAGCCTTCTGATTTTTGGCATTAATGGCTCTGATGCGGGCCGGCAGAGAGTAAAGACGGATAAAGCCGTCGGCATCTGCCTGGTTGTAAACCTCATCCTCGCCAAAGGTGGCAAAATCAACATTGAAGAGACTGTGCGGAGACTTCTTCTGAATCGCGGTTACGCTGCCTTTGTAAAGCTTGAGCACTACCTCGCCGGTGCAGTCCTTCTCAATATCTTCGGCCGCAGCCAGAATAGCGGTGCGCAGGGGAGTAAACCAGCGTCCGTCATAAACAAGCTGAGCGAAATCCTCGGCGATCTTATTGCGGAAGGAACGCACTGTCTTATCCAGCACCAGATCGTCAATGGCGCGCAGAGCTGCCATCATTACGGTGCCGCCCGGGGTTTCATAGCAGCCGCGGGACTTCATGCCCACCAGTCTGTTTTCCACAATGTCAACCCGGCCCACGCCATGTCTGGCAGCAATCTCGTTCAGAGTCTTAAGGCAGTTGTATGCCGAAAGCTTCTGGCCGTTTACCCCGGTAACTTCGCCATGTTCAACGGTAACGCTGACCTCTTCCGGAGTATCGGGAGCTTCCTCGGGCTTGACAGTCCAGGTCCACACGGCATCAGTGGCTTTGCTCCACGGATCCTCCAGCTCGCCGCCCTCGGTAGAAATGTGCCAGGCATTGGCATCGCGGCTGTAGATCTTCTTAAGAGTGGCCTTGCAGGGGATGTTGCGCTCGCTCAGGTAGTTCAGAAGATCCTCGCGGGAACGCATCTTCCAGATTCTCCACGGAGCGATAACCTGAAGCTGGGGAGCCAGAGCGGCAACAGCGCTCTCAAAACGCACCTGGTCATTGCCCTTGCCGGTGCAGCCGTGAGCTACGGCGTCAGCGCCTTCCTCAAGAGCGCACTCCACCATGGCCTTGGCGATTACCGGTCTGGCCATGGAGGTGCCTAAAAGATAGGATCCTTCATAAACAGCGCCGGTCTTAATGGTGGGATAAACATAATTCTTTACAAAATCTTCCCGGAGATCCTTGATAACGCACTTGCTGGCGCCGGACTGGAGAGCCTTCTGCTCAATGCCCTCAAGGTCGTCAGCGCCCTGCCCGATATCGGCAACAAAGCAGACAACCTCGCAGTTATCATAGTTTTCCTTCAGCCAGGGCACGATGGAAGAGGTGTCAAGGCCACCTGAATATGCCAGTACAACTTTCTTTACAGCCATATATTAACTCCTAGATTGATTGAGCAATGTGCTTAAAATGGCAGCATGCACGTGCATGCGGTTCTCTGCTTCATCATAAACGAGAGACATGGGCCCGTCCATGATTTCAGAAGTGATTTCATATTCGCGATGAGCCGGCTGGCAGTGCAGCACCCAGGAAATCCCGGTTTTATCTAAAAGCTCCTTATTGATCTGGTACTTCATGTAGCGCGCCTTTACCGCATCCAGAGGGGTGTCATCTCCCATGGATACCCAGGTATCGGTGTAGGCCACGTCATAGCCGATCACGGCGTCCGCATCATCGGTTACCGCCAGTCTGGCGCCGGTTCTGGCGGCGATCTCCAGAGCCTTTTCGTAAATCTGCACGTCGGGACCGTAGCCCTTGGGGCAGACTGCGGTGACGGTAGCGCCCAGCTTGGCTCCGGTTATGAGAAGAGAATTGGTAACATTGTTACCGTCGCCGAAATAGGCCAGCTTCACCTTGCTCAGGTCATCGTAATGTTCTCTGATGGTCTGAAAATCAGCCAGGGCCTGACCGGGATGATAAAGATCGCACAGGGCATTTACCACCGGCACCGTGCCGTATTTGGCCAGCTCTTCAATGGTGTCATGCCGGAAAACTCTGGCCACGATGCCGTCCGTCCAGCGGGAAAGGTTCCGGGCATAATCCTTGACGGTCTCCCTCTTCCCGATGGCGCCGTTTTGCTGATCAAGATAAAGAGCATGCCCGCCCAGCCGGCTCATGGCGATGTCAAAGGTGGTTCTGGTACGCAGCGAAGGCTTCTCAAAAAGAATTACAATGCTCTTTCCCTGCAAATCCGCGCGGTATTTTGCGGGATCCTTCTTCATGTCTCTGGCCAGATCCAAAAGATTCATCATATCCTCGGATGACCAGTCAAATCCTGTTAAAAAATGTTTCATAATTCAACCTGCAATAATTAATTTCTGGCAGCGACTACTCCGGAAGCACCCTGGTGCCAATGGCCTCTCCGTTAAGCAGAGCGGTAATCTTGTCAGGATAGCGCCACGAAGCCACGCTGAGAGGCTTGTTAAGAATGCGGGCGGCATCCAGAGCTGCTTTGACCTTTACAGTCATGCCACCGGAAATCACCCCTGAAGATATCAGCGCATCCGCCTGTCCGGAGGTCATCTCCGGAATAAGCTTGCCGTCCCGATCCAGAATGCCGTCCACATCAGAGAGAAGAGCCAGATCCGCCTTCAGGGAAATGGCCAAAGCCACAGCCGCCTGATCGGCATTCACATTCATGAGACGGCCGTCATCGGTAATGCCGATGGAGCTGAGCACCGGGAGGTAGCCGCGGGAAAGCAGCACCTCCAGAAGAGCCGGATCCCCCACATCGGCATCGCCCACGGCGCCAAGCTCGGGATCCTTCTGTGTAACCCTGGTCATGCCGCCATCGGTAAGACAGAGTCCCACGGCATTTACCCCGAGCTCCCTGGCCTTCGCCAGCATCAGCTTGTTGGCAGTACCGGCCAGAGCTCCGGTGATATAAGGAATCTGATCAAAGGGGGTAACTCTGAGGCCGTTCTTCTTTTCCGACTTAAGTCCCAGGCGGTTTAAAAGATCGTCAACAAGGCAGCCGCCGCCATGAACCAGGACGATGGGCCGCTGATTCTTTTCCAGATAATTCCTGATACCGGTGTAAAGAGCAGTAAGAGCCTCGTCGTTTTCTATGAGAGCTCCTCCCAGCTTGATAATCAGAACATTGTCCACAATAAGCTCCTAAAGAAGTGATAAGGTCTCGTCAAAACCAAAACGAATATTGATGCACTGCATGGTATGAGCAGCGGCGCCTTTTTGCAGATTGTCAATGGCCGAACAGACCACCAGAGTGTCATCCTCCCGCTGCCAGTGCACATCGCAGTACGGGGTCATCTCCACATCCTTCACGGCGGGCCAGTTAGGAACGATTCTGACAATCCGGGATCCGTCATATTTTGAGTGATAGGCGGCAAAGATCATTTCATCGGTCACGCCGTCCTTGAGAGTGACGTAAATGGTGGCCAGAATGCCCCGCTTGAAGTTGCCGAGGTGCGGCTGAAACAGCACCTTTGTCCCCAGATGATGACTGATCTCCGGACGGTGCCGGTGTCCGAACACGCCGTAGGCATTAAGACTGACCTCGCAGAAGCTGTTAGTGAGAGCAGCCTTTCTGCCGGAACCGGTAACACCGGAAACGGCATTGATAATCGGCATGGAACCTTCTTTGATCAGACCGGCTGCCATCAGGGGCTTCAGAGCCGTAAGAGATGCTGTGGGATAGCAGCCGGCCACGGCAATGAGACGGGCCTTTTTAATCAAATCGGCATTCCACTCCGCCTCGCCGTAAACAGCCTCCTCCAGATACTTCAGGTTTTCATGCTCAAAGCCGTAATACTTCGGATAAAACGCCGCATCGTTTACCCGATAGGCTCCCGACAAATCAAAAACGGTCAGTCCGGCATCCACCAGCTCGGGAACCAGCCGCATGCTGACAATATGAGCCGTGGCCAGGCATACAATATCGTTATTTTTCTTGAGATCCGCCAGATTGTCAGCATTCAGGGGCTTTAGCTCAATATCAGTAAAGCCGCGCATTCTGGGATAAAGATCTGAAAGAATTTTGCCGGCGTCCTGACTGTTTTCAGAAACATAAACCCCGTTCAGCTTTAATTCCGGATGTTTTGCCACCAGCAATGATAAATCCGCGCCGGCATAGCCGCTGGCTCCTATTACAGCAACATTAAGCATTCTTGCATTCCTGTCTTGATGATGAAAGTCATGGCGGTAAACTTGCCGGCCGCCGTCCGTCATATGATTTTACGCCTGTTTGCGATTAATAAAAAAGACATCCGGCAATTACCCTTCTTACAGGGGCATATTATTACATAATTATGCAAGAAAAGTGCATAATTATGTATTTTTTCGCAAAAGTTCTCCTTAAAAGCGATTTTTCCGCCCCAAAAACGTTTTTACACGTAAAATTTTCAGTGTCCTCCCCACGGAGACTTCAAGAAAACACTGTTTACAGGTACCAATTGTCATGAACCGCGAAATATTTTTAAAGCTATACCGGGAGATCATTGCCATTAACTCCTCCAGCTCCGAAAAGCCTGAAGAAGATGTCTCCAATGAAAAGGTCATCGATCTCCTGATCTCCTGGCTGACTCCTCTGGGATTCTCCGCCGCAAAGATCCCTGTTCCGGGAACCCGGAACAAATTCAACCTGATTGCCAAATACGGCGCCGGATCGGGAGGGCTGGCCTTTTCCGGACATACCGACACCGTGCCGGCCAATACCGACCTCTGGTCATCTTCCCCGTTTCAAACCGAAATCCGGAACAATCGCCTTTACGGTCTTGGGGTTATCGACATGAAGGGCTTTTTTGTCTTCGTCATGGAAACTCTGCTCTCTCTGGATCTCACGAAACTCCAAAAGCCTGTCTGGGTGCTGGCCACCGCAGACGAAGAAACCACCATGAACGGCGCCATTCACCTGGCCCAGCACCTCGGCGCTGCTCCCGAAAAGCCTGATATGATAATCATCGGAGAACCCACCTCCATGGTTCCGGTGGTAATGCACAAGGGCCAGCTGGTGCAGGTAATCAAATGCAGCGGCATCGGGGGCCATGCCTCAAATCCCGGCAAGGGCCTCTCAGCCATAAAAATCCTCCATAGATGCATGACCGAGCTTTACCGGCTGGAGGAAAAGCTCAGGGAGTACGCCCGGGAGGAGCTTTTTGAAGTGCCCTGCCCCACTCTGAATATCGGTGAAATCAAAGGAGGCGATGCCCCTAACAAAATTGCGGATCATGCCGAGCTGGTTTTTGAGGTGCGACTGATGCCGAAGGCCGATTCCCATATTATCAGAAAGCTTACTCGGGAAGCGCTGGCTCCGGTGCTGGCCGAATATCCCGGAAGAATCACGCTGGAGGATGCTTACCCCCCCACAGAAGCCTTTGCCGGAAAAATTCCAGAGGCCATGCGGAATCTCCTCAGGGAGGTTTCAGAGAGAGAACCCGTGGCCGTTAACTATGCCACCGAGGCCACGTATTTTCAGGACGTTGCCGCCACTGCGGTAATGGGCCCCGGAAGCATCGACATGGCGCATCAGCCTGATGAGTATCTGGATCTCAGCGAAGCAGAGCATGATCTCGAGACTTTGAGGTCTCTTTTGCTTAAAACGGTTTTTTAAATCCTTCCTTTTCATTTAAACCCCAAATATAAAGGGCGGGAATAAATCCCGCCCTCTTTTCTTAACCCGCATTACATCTTCGCAGGTTACCTATGGCTTAACAAGGTTTTCCAATCCGGAAATTACCGGGGAGTTTCAGCGATCTCAGCCCAGATGGAAAGCGCCTGCGGAATGGCAGTGCTGTTCTGCTCCACTCTGCCGTCATCCACATGGTAGCCGCTCACCACCTTGACCATGTTATCAACACCGGTAATGGCCGCATCACTCTTGGAGCTGTTGAGAACAACCTTGATCTTGGACCAGGAGTCGTTAACAGCGGCGCCGTTGATATCAAATACCACTACTTCTTCGGTGCTCTGACCGTCGAGAGTTACGTTAGCAAAAATATCAGCTGCGGTGGTCATGCGGAATGCCTGATGCTCCTTTCTCATCTTGATGAGAGCAGCATAAGCATCATTCACAGTCTTCCATTCGCCAGCCTTAAGATCCCACTTGAAGTCATTGGCTCCGGAGGTGGTCTTATAGGTATTCCACATCGGGCTGTCACCGGAAGTGCCGGCCGCTGCCTTGGTTCTGCCAAATTCTTCGCCGCCATGAATGAAGGACATGCCCTGGCTTACCAGCACGATGGCATTGGCATAGGTCTGGAGCTTCTTCTTTTCGTCAGCATCGGTAACGCCGGCTGCTTCAATCTTGTCACGGAGAGCCAGATTGTCATGAGCGGTTATATAGGAAACAGCCTGTTCCGGATCAGTGAAGCCCTGAGCAGTCCAGACATCGGTGCCGGTGGCATCCTGATGACGGGCGCCGCCTCTGACGCTCATGAACACACATTCCTTATTGCCGTTGAGAGCTGCATCGTTCTCGTCTGTGCCGTTGCCGTCCCAGCCGTCATTGACCTTGTTAAACACAAAGCCCAATGCATCGCCGTCATCGCTGGATCCCTTGAGACAGTTTCTGATACGGTTATTGAAGACACCAACGTGAGCATTGGCAGACTGCTGACGGACGGTACCAGTACGAACAGGGTTCGGTACTTCATCGCTGCCGCCGACAGCATCCCAGGGCTCGCCGTAAATCAGGAGATTGGCATCAGGATGGGCATTATTGAGGTACTCGCCCCAGTCGGAGAAGTCCTTCATGGTGAAGGAACCGGCAAGATCAAGTCTGAAGCCGTCAATATGGAACTCGGAAACCCAGTAATCCATGGAATCACGGATCATCATCCACACCATATTGTTATCGGCCTTAACCGTATTGCCGCACCCGGTAATATCCGTCTTGAGATAGTACTTATCGGTAATCTTCTCGAACACGCTCTTATCGAAGGTATGGTTATAAACCACGTCCATAATTACCCGAATGCCATTCTTATGGAACTCGTTAACCATGGTCTTCACTTCCTGGATCTTAGTCCGGTAATCAGTCGTGCCGAAGGCTGAAGAATAACGGGTTTCCGGGACATTGTAATTCCAGGGATCATAGCCCCAGTTGTAGCAATTTGCCTTGCCGGTGGGCACGTTGGCGCTTTCATCGGAGCAAGTGGCAAAATCGTACATAGGCTGGATCTGCACGTGGGTTACCCCCAGCTCCTTGAGGTGATCAATACCGGTGGTTACACCATTGTACTTGGTGCCGGTCTGAACCATGCCAAGGTACAAACCCTTCTTGTCGTCATCTACGCCGGAGGTGGGGTCGATGGTGAAATCGCGGACATGAACCTCATAGATTACAGCATCCTCTCTGTTGGTGAGATTAGGAGCAGTTACCCATTCGCCGCCAGCAGGCAGAATGGCTTCCGTGTTCATTACCACGTTGGCCATATTACTCTGAGCATCCTTGGCAATCATCTTGCCGTAAGGATCCCGAACTTCAGTGCCATCCACCAGGAACTGATATTCCTTTCCGTCCAGATCGCCCTCTACAGTGGCTTCATAAACACTGGAGTAGCAGTTAACCTTAGCCGGAGACATCTTATGTTCTTCACCGTCAACCTTGACTGCCACATTGGTAGCAACCGGAGACCAGATACGGAATACGGTCTTGTCGGAGGAGTAAATAGCGCCCAGAGTTTCCGCGGACTTTTCCAGACGGCACTTGGGATCCTTGGAGGCAAAGGTCTTAACAATATTAATGGTGGCAGTAGCATCATTGTACTTAACGGTAAGCTTGGTGGACTTTTTCTCGCCGTCCTTAACCGTAATATTGTCGCCCACTCTGATCATCTGACCGTTGGTATAGGAACCGGAGGTCACCGGAGCGGCCGCTTCATCTGTGCCCTGAAGAGCAGCATCAGCGCCGATCCCGAAGGTGCCTTCGGACTGATCGTTCACGCCGGCGCCGGACATCAGAAGAGAAATCTCGGTATAGCCAGTATCAGGGTTACCGGAAATCTCGTTGATTTCGATAGTATCTCCGTCCCGCAGAATCTTGCCGGAAACGGAATCAAAAATATAAGCGCTGTCAGTGATCACCTGACCCGGGACGCTGACACCGCACTCGCGGCCGGAAACCATGGTGCCGGTATGATCGTCAGTCATTTTCAGGCAAAGGGTATTTGCTGAGAATACATTGCCGTCCCCGGTCTGAGATCCGTTATTGTTATTTGCAATGACATTATATTTACCAGCCGGATCAAATCCAGCCTGAGCTGAAAGATCAATGGTATAAACAGGCTGATTGCAGGTATCAAGTCTTGCTGCCGGTGTTCCCGGCCAGCCGCCTAAAAGCTCGCTGTCTCCGTAAATATAGGCATTAGTATCAGCGCCGTAATAGTCACCGTGAATAACCAAAGTGGAATCAGTTACCTCGCAGCCCGCCTCCGGATCACCCGGATCCAGATACATATGTGCCCGGTCAATGGTATCAAGCACTACCGCATTCCAGTCATCAGCTGCGGGACCGCTGCCGCCGCCACCGCCACCGCCGCCGCAGGCAGACAAAGCAACTGCAAACATGGCAGCGCAGACTGCCACTCCAAGTTTATTTCTTCTGTTAGTCATAATCGCTCACTTCTAAGGAAATATTAATATCCCGAATCTACAAGGCTTTTACAGAAAATAATCCGTTCCCGAAACTGCCTTCCGGGAAAACGCCCCATTTCAATCTACCTTACCGGATTTTGAGTTCCATTAATAGTAACTCGGTCACATTTTTGAAATGAGCCGCCATTTTGCCGGCTTCGGACAAAGTCCGGCGGAAACGCATTTCACAAGAAACACCACGGGAAATAAAAAAGGCCATGCTGTTACACATGACCTTAATCATATTTTAAGCCTTAACTAAGGCAGCTTATTCAAGCTCCGGCTTCACGAACACGCAAACCGACCAGGGTTCAGCATTGATCTTGCCATCGCCGGCGCTGCAGGCGCCGTCATAAAGCGGACCTGTGAACACATGCCGGGCCCCTTCAATGTCAGGAACATTAAAGGATCTGGCCTCAGGAGCGGCATTAAGCATTACCAGAATCTCCTTGTCCTGAGATTCGTACCCTTCAGGCTTGGTGATCTTCATGACAATGAGCCCCGGTATCTGCTTGGATCCTACATTAAGGAAGGAAACATGCTTCTTAATGAGTTCCGGATCGCCCAGATAGAAGAGGTTATGATCCTTTCTGATCTCGGCCATGGCCAGATAGGTCTTAACCATGCTTGCCTTTACATCCGGTCCGACATCGCTGTTGTACTCAGATACTTCGGCAATGGCGCCCCAGTCATCGACATCCTTGGACTTGTTAACCAGAGCCCCCGGGATAAACTCGTTACCTTCCTCAAAGGAATAGTTAACCTTGTTGGAGAAATCACCGGTGTTGTAGCTGTCATTCTGGAAGTACTTGGTTCTCAGGAGATCGGTACCCTGCTGATCAAATACCGGAGACTGACCGAACATGACGGTAGCCACGGCAATACCCTGCATCTTAGCCTTGGTTTCCATGGTGTTGGTCTTCTTGGCCTTATACATGATAAGGTCGAAGATCGCCTGGTTATCGTGCTTGGATACGTAGTTGATGGTATTAACCGGAGAATCACCGTAGCCGGCGATAGCGGCCCAGTACTTAATATCCTTGCCGAGCTTAAGTTCGTCAGTATAAGTCATGAGCTCATAATCTCTCAGGTTGCCGGCCATGCTGACTCTGATCACATCCTGCCAGTTAAGAGGATGCATGCCGTAGTCAGATTCATTGGTGGCATCCGGAGCGCAGCTGTAACCAGCATCCAGTTCAAGACGCTTATCGTTCATTTCGGTGCAACGGCCGGTGGCAAAGCCCTGCAGCTTGATCAGGGCATCACCGTGATCAAACGGTCCGGATCCTCTCACGCCATCGCGGATACGGTCATTGAAGGTACCGATCTCCGTGTCATGCATATTAATCTGCGTGGCATTGTTCTCACCGCCCATAACGGCAGCTGCGGAACCAGCATCCCAGCCTTCGCCGAAGAAGTAGATTTCCTTGTTGCCGGATCTGCTTCTCACATTGGCAAGAGTATCAACCATCACCTGCTTCGGCAGATAACCCATAAGGTCGAAGCGGAAGGCGTCGATCTTATAGTCCTTGGCCCAGGTTACCAGAGTGTCTTCCATGAGCTTGGCAAACATGCGGTGCTCGGGAGCGGAGTCGGAGCAGCAGGTATCAGCAAGCACATTTCCGGTTTCCGGATTCAGACGGTTGTAGTACCAGGGAACAATCCTGTCGAGGACAGAGGAAGGCATATCAACGCCGGCGCCGTCAGTATGGTTGTAGACCACGTCAAGAATTACATTCATGCCGTAATTGTTCTTGATGGCGGCAATCATTTCGCGGATTTCCTTTATGCGCGCATAAGGATCGGCGATGCTGGTGGCATAGGAGCCTTCAGGAACCTGATAATGCACCGGATCATAGCCCCAGTTGAAGGAGTCAGTGGCCTTTACATGCTTTTCCAGGAAGGTGGAAATCTTGGCTTCGTCTGCGCTGTCATTGGCGGCGGTTTCAGCCAGAATTTCGTATACCACGCGGTTATCGCCGCAGACATCAATGCCCTCGGTAGACTCAACGCCAGCTCTCTGGCAGAATTCCACGCCGGTAAGGTCTTCGTCGGTGGCCTTGTTATTAAGCACATCATCGGCATTGATGGAGGCTATGTCATACAAGGGGAGGAGTTCCATATGGGTGACGCCGTACTCGCCCATCATCTTAAGGTGATTGGCAACAGCGGTATCCTCCTCGGCAAGACCAATGTACTTGCCCTGATTCGTAACGCCCTTGTCGGTGCCCACGGTTAAATCTCTGAGGTGAGATTCGGTGATCACCATGGAGGAGATATCAGAAGGAGTGGCCTGAGAATGCGGAGCCTTGAGACTGTCCCATCCCTCCGGCTTGGCAGCGTCGGCATTTAGTTCAACAATGGCCGAGTTGCCCTTCAGGAGACTCAGGGAGTAAGGGTCGGTTACCCAAAGATCTTCGATCTTTCTGGTAGCAGGGTGATATACGGAAAGCTGATACTTATAAGCCGCTTCGCCCGATTCAAAGGAAGCATCAGTGGTAAAAGACCATACACCGGTCTCTTCATCAAAGGTCATGTTATCGCCAACGTCATCCCAGATATCCTGACCGGCCTTTGGCCAGAAATGCAGCTTAACGCTCTGAGCTGTAGGAGCCCACAGCTTAAAGGTGGTGGTGCCGGCTCCGGTGGGGGTAGCGCCCAGGTCATTTACCTGTACGGCCTTGTCGGCATAAAGTTCATCAATGAGCATGGCGGTCTGGATTCTGGAGGCCTTCTTCACCTTGTTCTCTTCATCAAGAGCTACTAAAACCGCTTCGCCCTTCAGAACCTTCTTGAGATCTAGGTTGGCATCAGAAGGAATCAGATAAGCCTGATAGCCCTCAAGGTTGTGGTTCTTTTCTACCACGCTGGCGGGAAGTTCGGTCTTTTCCAGGTTCACAAAGCTGCCGTTAAGCGCGCCGTCTGCGGGAGCAACAATGCCCTCGGCGTACTGGAGACGGGTATGCAGGGTGTCATCGCCGTTCTTCCAGGCAATAATGTTGCTGGTTACCCAATGGGCAGAAGCATCAGTGGCATCAAATTCTCCCGAAGAACCGTACATCTGGTTAAAAGCCTCATCCCGGCTCATTACTGATTCCGCATTCCGAGTGGTAATGCTGATTTCATGATCATCGGCAGTCCACACCAGCTTCTGGTCGCCGTCATATACCTTTGTTAAGCTCTCGCCCTTTCTCAGAATAAAGCCGGAGCAGCCGTCCTTGGAAGCATCGCTTAAATCAAATTCAAATACCGGTCCGTATTCATTGAAGCTTGCCGGCACCGGAGTCATTTCATTCCAGTCATGATTGCCTATATTGGCATCGCAGTCCTGTTCCCAGAAGTGAGCCGTAAGAATCTCAGAATCATTTACGCCCCGGCTGTTAAGAGCCTGCCCGAGGGTTTCATCCATAACCTGAACTACCAGCTTGCCGGGCACCGGAGCCAGTTCCGAAGCGGGAGCGTTAAGACCGCCCGGGGAAACTGCCGGACCTTCCTGAACTTCTACCATACTGGAAGCTGCCGGATCATACTGATGTCCGGGCTGCGGCTCCGGATTGTTATTACTGCTGCTGGAGCCGCCGCAGGCAGCCAGAGACAGCATTACCACACCCGGCATGGTGAGGAATGCCAGTTTTTTAATATTAAAACTCATTCAATAGTCCTTTAGTATCATGGTTACGTTTTCATAACAGAAGACCGTTACTGAATCACTGCGTGAGCATCATGATCAAATTAAAGTCTTCCGGAGCAGAGCATAACGCAGCAAACCTGCAAATAAACCCTGCGGATATTTTAGTGCAAGGAACACGAAATACCGTGAACAACTGCATATCGGCCGGTCTCATTTTTGATAGATCTCACACCGAAGCCGGCGTTACCGAATGCGGACGGCCGGGAAATACCTGCCCCCATTGACCATAAAAAAGCACCCCGAAATGAGGTGCTTTCATACTTACTGTTACTTACTCAGGGACTGATTAACGCTTGAGTTCAAGGAGAATCAGATCCTTGGTTCCGGAGAGGCTTACCTTGCCGCCGGATACGGTGCCGGTAGCTCCGGAGTAGCCGTCCTGAAGCTCAGTGCCATCCTCGAAGCAGCCGGAAACATCAACGGAGGAGGCAGAACCAACGTGGATTACCACAGCGTTGTCAATGCCCTGACCGTCGTTGTAGGTACGGCAGAGAGAACCGTCGCTGAGAGCGGTCTGCTTGCCGGCGCCTACTGCCGGGTTACGGAAGCGGAACTGACCAACCTTCTGCCAGTGAGCCAGGGTGGCATCAGAGGAGAACTCGGTGCTCAGCGTATCCACCTTGGCAGCCCAGGCAGCCTGACTTCCGATATCGGACGGGAAGTTCATGTCGGAACGGGTGCCATGCTCGGCATCGTTGCCGGATCCGCCGTTGTCGTTCGGACGGCCGGTTTCGTCGCCGTAGTAAACCTGTACCCCGCCAGGCAGGAGGCCGAGACCGGTGCCCAGAGCCTTCATATCACCCGGACGGCACAGCGAGGTGTCGTGAGAGGATACATAGGACAGAGCATTAAGCTTCGGAGCGCTGGTGCCGTTATTAAACTTCTGAGCGTAATCAGACCAGGTGCTGGCATTAGGAACAGAGCAGCTGCCGCCCTTTGCCTGACCGTTGAAGCTGAAGTTAATCATGGCAGTAAAGCCGCCCTGAGAACCATAGCCGGAACTGTCGGAAGGATCGGTCTGGAAGCCCCAGTGCTCGCCGGTCATGTAGAAGTCATCAGTCCAGGAGGCTGCAGGATCATCGCCGCCGGCGTGAGCCTGTCTCCACTTCTGGAGAGCTTCCTGAGAGTATTCCTTGAGAAGCTTCCAGGTGGACTTGGTTACATGCTTGGCAGTATCGCAGCGGAAGCCGTCAATACCGAATTCCTCAACCCAGGAGGCAAGCCAGTGAGCCTGGAACTCAGCCACGGACATATTGCCGGAACGGTACTGCTTGGCTGCCGGAACGTCATGAGCAGCATCGGCAGTGGCCCACTTGGACTGCAGGAAGCCAGGAACTGCTACAGAACCGCCGTGAGTCTGAGAGTTCTTGAAGTCAGGCAGGTAGGATACGCAGGCATCCAGACCATCACCGGCTCCGCACTGCTCGCCGTAGCCGCCAAAGATAATCCAGTTCTTGCCCCACCAGTTATCCCACTTGGAATTCTGATCCTCGGAGATCGGCTTATTGTGGTAGCTCTCGCCGCCGCCCGGAACCCAGTCAACCTTGGTGCAAGGATCGGAGCCGTCGGTGGTATTGCCGAACTTGAACTCGCACATATCCTTCAGAGTGGCGTAGCCGGAATGGTTCATAACAATATCAACCACTACTCTGATGCCGCGCTTATGAGCCTCAGTCACAAAGTTTCTGAAGTCCGTAATGGTACCCATGTTGGCATCCATGGTGGTGAAGTCCAAAGCATAGTAACCATGGTAAGCGTAGTGGGCAAAGGCACCTGAAGAACCGCCGCCGGTCCAGCCATGAGCCTGCTCATAAGGAGCAGTGAGCCAGATGGCGTTGATACCCAGAGACTTGATGTAGTCAAGCCTGTCGGTAAGACCCTTGATGTCGCCGCCGTGGAAGGTTGCAGTAGCATGTCCCTTGCCGTCAGTCTTAGGACGACCGTAGCTGCCGTCATTGGAGTTATCGCCGTTCTGGAAACGGTCGGTTACTACAAAGTACATGTAGGCATTGTTCCAGGAGAACTGAACATCGCCAACGACAGGAGCAGTCCACTTAACCTTCTTGATGGTGTAGGTAGCCTTGGAGTCCTTGTAGATAACAGTGAGCTTGGTCTCAGTGCCTTCTTCGGTGGCAGCGATATTCTCGCCCACGCGAATCTTCTGACCGTTCACAAACTCGGCAGCCTTGGAAGCATCATCGCCAAAGTAGAAGGTACCGGTGGTTTCGGCGTTAACGCCCTTGCCGGCCATCATGAGGGAAATATCCTTGTAGCCGGAGGTTTCGCTGTCATCCTTCTGGCTGATGGTGATTACGCCGTCAGTCTTCTTGCTTCCGTCAACAAAGATGTAAGCGGAATCAGTGACCTCGGCAGCGGCAAGACCGCATTCATCAGCTGACTTGAAGGCCTTGGCCTCATAGTCAAAGCAGGGCTTGGCAGTGGTGAACTGAACACCCGGCTGCATATCAGCAGGATACCGGTTATTCTTATCGCCATTATCAGAGAAGATTGCCAGGGCATCACTTACACTCTCGGAAGGCTTGAAGCTGTAGAAGGTTGAGGTACAGCCATCGATCTTGGTCATGGTTGCGCCAGGCCAGGTACCGCCCGAGTAGTTGGTATTCTCATCCTTGTAAAGCCAGATGGTAGGATTGGAGAAGCCGTCATGCTTCAGAATTACCGCACCCTCAGGAGCCTTGCAGGTGGAAGCAGTGCCGTTGTCAACATAGATGTTGCTGTCAACCTGATCAAGAACATTGACCCAGGCATTGTCGACAGGAGCCGGGGCGGAGCAGTTAGCGCAAGCCGGAACAGAAACGGTGTAGCTCTGCGTGCCGGTTCTGGAGCCGCTATTGTTGCTGGCGGTTACAGTTACGGTAACAGTCTTGTCAGTCTTGCCGCGCTTGAAGGTGAAGCTCTTTGAAGTGCCATCGTAGGAGGTGGTGGCGCTCTGACCATCGGAGGTGCTCCACTTATAGGTTACGCCCTTGTAGCCGGTAGCCACCTTGACAGCGGTGGTAACGGCAGCATCAGCGGTGCTCTCAGAGTGGCTGAGAGAAACCTCAATAGCATCGGTGGAATTGCACTGAGCCGGCAGAGTCGCAGGAGTGCAGACAACCTTCTTCTGATAGCAGACCTGAGGATCAGGGCTTATCGGATCCGGATCTACCGGAGTTACAGGAGTAACCGGAGTTACGCCGCCAGTCTGGAGCTTGCCCACAGAGGCCAGATGCACGTCATAGATATCCATGTCCTCCTTCTCAGCAGAGGTGGAAACATCCTTAGAGTAAGCTTCAGAAGCCTTGTCAACCAGATTCGGAGTCCACGGAAGAGCATCCATCATGGAAGTGCCGAAGGTGGAGAAGGCCATAACGCTGATGCCGTGAGACTCCAGATAGCTCTTGTCAATGCCGAGAGCTGCCAGAGGGATGGTAAGCTGCTTCAGGAAGCCGCCGTTTTCGTTCTTAAGATCCTGATAGGACTCGGTCTTCCAGGCATTGCCGTCCTTGCCGTAGTTATCGGACACACCCATGTAGGTCGGACTTACAGAGCCTGCCACGCCATCAGAAATCACAATGCCGACATCCTTGAAGCCAAGGAGATACCCGCCCTTGGAATCATAGGAGAACTCACCCTGATCGTTGGTCAGGAAGAGACCCGGAGTATGGTATTCCTGCGGATGGAACATCAGAAGAGCATCAATGCCTTCTTTGATGGAATAGAGCTTCTCCTTAATCCAGGGAAGTCTGTCATCGCTGGAAGCCACCATCTCGCCGTCGCCCGCAGGTCTCTTGCCAGTACGGATACCGATACCCATAGGAAGGAACTTATCATTGGAGTAGTCGAAGTCACCGCCGGTCTCGGCGCCGCTGAGGTTAGGAAGCTCAACCATAAGGTAGAGATTGGTGTCATCCCAGGCCGCATAGAGACCATAGAAGTCGGTAGCCTTCTCATGATAGCCGCGGTAAGCGCGAGGGTCGTCATTTGCTGCGCCCTGAGCGATCAGCATATCGGAGGTCCAGTCGCTCATGGAGGAGATGGTCTTGTTCTTGCCTACCTGACCGTTAGGATTGGTGGCATAGATGCCTGCCATTTCAATGGAGGAAAGAGCGCTGGTGGATACATCCCCGGCTCCCTGAACAGAAGCCACGGACTGAGAACCGGCAGCGGAGCAGTCAACTTCAACCTGCTGCTCGGTGCACTGCTGCTCGCAGCCCTCAGGATCAATATTGCCCTTGCAGTAAGGATCGCTGTCAGTGCAGACAGACGGGGTATCAGGATCCGGGTTAACAGGATCGGGGTTGACCGGATCCGGATTGACAGGATCAGGGTTAACAGGATCGGGATTGACCGGATCCGGATTGACAGGATCAGGGTTAACAGGATCCGGATTAACCGGGGTCACACTGTTAACAGTAACGCTGACGGTATGAGAATCAGTGAACTTAACGCCAGTCTTAGTAATGACCTGCAGCTTAACGGTATAGCTGCCGGACTTGGCATAGGTATGAGAAGGCGTCTCTCCGGAAACTGCGCCGGTGCCGTCACCGAAGTCCCAGCGGAATTCCTTGACATTTTCAACGGTGGAGGTATTGGTAACAGTCACCTTGCCGCTGCCGTCAGTGGCTGCCTTCACAGTAAAGCCGGCTGCTTCCTGATCTGCAGCAGTTACGGTATCCACATTCACATGCTTGGTGGCATAGGAAACTGCGTTCTTGTCATCGCTGGCGCCAAGATAAACGCTGAAGGAACCGTTGCGGGTATACTGATGCTTCGGAGAAACCTCGGAGCTTTCAGCGCCGTCGCCGAACTTCCACTTGTAGGTGAGGTTGTCATTGTCAGGATCGGAAGAGGAATTAGTAAAAGTTACCCAGCCGTCTGCTCCCACCTCAAAAGTGAAGGAAGCCACCGGAGCGCTGTTGCCTTCCTGAGAGGAAGAAGAAGGAAGGTTATCATAATTCTGGTTATTAACTACGTTGATAACAATCTGCACATCGCTGACGCCGGAATCCTTAAGAGCCTCGATAATGGCTCCCAGAGCGCCGGAAACAATATTCTTGAGGTCAGCATCGGAAATTGACTGAGCGCTGGCAGACTGCACCATGGAGGTTACAGTGTCGCCCAGGGTCTTGATTTCCTGATCGAGCTTGCTGTACGGAGTAGTAGGATCAAAGGTTACCTTGGTGTACTTGTCGCCGTCATACTTCTGGAGCAGCACATTGGAGCCAAGACGGGAATCGCTGCCGGCGTTGGTAACCGGGTTAATGTAAACCTTAACGCGCTGAGAGGAAGTACCCTGAGCTACGGCGCCTTTACCGGAATCAGCGGGAATGGAATAGGTAAATTCATTGTTTTCAGCAAGAATGTTCAAACCGGAGGTATCAATGTTATCAGGCCACTCCAGATTTCCGGAGAAGGAAAGTCCGGTGCCTTCGGTCTTGTACTGCTCGCCAAAGCAGGAACCGTTGCTGTCAGTGTCAAGACAGACAGCAGTCTTGGAATTCGCATTGAAATTGTTGCTGGTAACAGCATCAGCTACATCCTGAGACGAAAACGCATCAAACTGGAAAGCCTGAACAACACTGCCCTGCTCATTTTCAGGATTGGGATTAGGATCCGGCTGAACGTTGTTGTTGCCGCTGGAACCAGAACCGCCGCCACCGCCGCAGGCTGCGAGAGCTGCGGTTGACATCATAGCAATAGCTAATTTAGTAAATTTCATATTTCAATGTTCCCTAATTTGTCTTTTTGAAAAGACTTCCAAGTAAGTACAGTACCCCAATTATAAACAAACGACCAACTCGAAATACACAATTTGTTTACAAATTTTTAACATGGTTAACAAAAACGCAAAAACCACTGAAATCTTTTTCATAAATTCTTCCAATTTTCCTGCTTAACCAACGAAAAGAGACCTGTTTTTTTGCCAAAAACAGATCTCTGTCGCGATTTAATCTCTCAGGTCTCGGGAGACCGGGAAATGTTACATTACTTGAGGAACTTGCCCTTCATGACCGGTACCGTACCGGAGAAATTCTTCACCAGAATTCGAGCCGAGTAAGCCGGGATGCTGCCCAGATTTACGCTGCCGCCGGAAACTGTGAATTTCTGACCGGTTACCAGATCCGTGTAGCTGCCGTCAGTGGCTCCCTGGACGGTTACAGAGGCGCCGCCGCTGCCCGTCATGGCCACAATGGCGTTCTCAGATTCGTAGGTACGCTCGAACACCATGGGATCGCCGCCGTTAAGGATCTTCATGCTGCCGCGTCTCATGGCAATGGAAGCCTTTCTGATGGCGTTCAGGTCAGCCATGTGAGCCACGATGCCGTACTTGTCCTTGCCCAGGCCAATCTGGTCGCCGATGTAGAGACGGCCGGTATCGCCTACGAGGTCGTTGTTGCCGGCCAGATCCGGAGTCATTCCGGCGCGGAGATTGTTCTCATCGCCGGCGTACATTACCGGAATGCCGCGGAAGAACCAGAGCACATTCATGCCCAGAGCCATCTGACCGGGATCATCGCAGCACATTCTGGCGCCGGAGCCGGACCAGGTGTTGTCGTTAGACAGGTCGTGGTTCTGGAAGAAGGTTACCAGCTTGGTAGGATCCGCATACTTAGAATCGAAGGCATTAATCGGTTCGGCCAAGCCGCCCAGAGAGCCGTTTCTCACAGTATTCCGGAACTGGCTCATCAGCGGGAAGTCCAGAGCGCTGATGCCGGAATCTCCGGAAGGAGTCTCGGAGGCGCCGCTGGTTCTGGTGTAGAACCACGGATGGAGCTGATTCGGAGTATTGTCACCATAGCCCTTGATGAGAGCCTCGCCGAATACGAAGAGATTCTTCTTGTAGGCGCGCCAGACATCGGTCATAGCCTTGAGATCCTCACGAGGCATGTGCTTCATGGTATCCATGCGGATGGCATCAACCCCCATGTCAAGATACATCTTCATCATGGAGTTCATGTAATCCTGCACCACCTTATCCTCGGTCTTGAGATCCACGCAGTCGCCGGCCATGCTGCGGAGCTGCACTTCGTCCACAGCTTCCCAGTTGTTGGTGTAACCCACGTGATACCACTTTTCAGGCAGGTAGTTCTGCACTGCCGGATTCCAGAAGTACCGGGCATCGATGCTCTTGTCCTGATTCACATCGCCAGTTACGGTTACATCACCCTTGGCAAAATGCACAGTAAAAGTGGCTTCGGCATTGGGGTCGCCGGCGCACAGGCTTCTGTGCCAGGCCGGAGCTACCGGATTGTCGTTGTCGCAGCGGTTAATGGACTTGTAATCGCCGATATTCTTCTGGTAGACCCCCATGTCAATGCCGTTCTTGCCGTACTTGGGATCAATGTAGTACTTGGTGGGGATCTTTTCGATCCAGGCCTGACCGCGGATACCATAGTTGGAGGAGTGGTTGACCACTACGTCCTGTACTACCTTGATGCCCTTGGCATGAGCAGCCTTGATGAAGTCAAAATAGGTGGCTCCCGGGCTTTCCAGACGGAGATCCGGCTGGAACCAGTCGTAGGCATGATAGCCGTGGTAGTCGAGACCGGAACGGTTTTCTACCGGCGGAGTAATCCAGATGGCGGTGAAGCCCATGGACTTGATATAGTCCAGAGATTCGATAAGGCCCTTGAAGTCGCCTCTCCAGCTGGGATCAGTGGCATCATAACGGTCTCTGTCATAGTAGTTGTTGCTCTCGTCACCGTCCTTGTAGCGGGCAGTCAGCACAAAGTAAATGGTCTCATCGCGGAAGTCGGTGGCAGAAGCGATAGTGCCGTTCTTCTTAATAAACCAGAAGAAGTGCTGCTCCTGTTTCATGCCGTTGGAGCCCACTAACAGGGTGCGCAGTCTGTAGGCGGTGCCCAGGCCATCGGATGAAGTGTCCTTGAGAGCAATGGGGCCGGTATACTTCGTGGAATTCTCGGTAGGCTCGGTATTATCCAGAGTGTAGTAGATAGTACCGCCGGTGGTGTTGAAGTCAGCATCCTGCAGTCCCAGAGTAACGGTCTTGTCCTCATGGTAGCTGCCCGGAGCCAGATCTGCAGTCACATACGGAGCGGAAGCCACTCTGACATCAGAGGAGGCAATGGTAGTGGCATAATCCATGGCATTCCAGGTAATATCCCCGATAACAATGGAAGGAGTGCCGATTTCGCCGCCGGAAGTGTTATTTCCGTTGTTGCCGCTGTTGCTGTTATTACCGCTGTTGCTATTGTTATTATTGCCGGAAGAAAGGGAAGCCCCGCCTTCAACCACCTGAGCCTGAGAGCCGGCCAGCTGGCAGGAATCCAGCGGAGTCCACTGACCGTTGTCATAGCAGCCGGTAACCGGAGCTCCGGTAATATCGCCGGTAAGCTTGTTGCCGCCCTTCAGGAAGATCATGTTGATGCTGTCATAGTTAATGGCAGAGGTATCGTAGAATGACCAGTCAGAGCTTTCGGAGGCCTTGGTCATGGAGGTTCCCGGCCAGCTTCCGGTCAGCTGAACATTGGTGCCGGCCCAGATATAGATGCCATCTGCATCGCCCTTGTAGTAGATACCAGACTTCTCCGGAATCTTCACTGCATCTGCTGCCAGCGTAATCTTATAGGCCTTGGGCTCAGAAGAGGTCTTGCCGTCGGATACGGTAAGGGTTACCGTCTTTTCGCCGCCGGTCTTGTAGGTTACCTTAGGATTCTTTTCAGTGCTGGTCTGACCGTCGCCGAAATTCCATACATAAGTGAGCTCATCATTGTCAGCATCGGAAGCGACGGCGGTAAGAACACCGGAGAGTCCGGTAAACTTGTAATGGAAATCAGCCACCGGAGCGTGATTGCCGGAAACCGCCTGATTAGACTGCACGGTAACATCTCTGGAAACAACGGAGGAAGCCTTGCCGTCGGAAACCGTCATGGTTACGGTGTAAGTGCCGTTCTTGGCGTAGGTATGGGAAGGAGCGCGGTCAGAAGAAGAGGAGCCGTCGCCGAAATCCCACTTAAAGGACAGGCTGTCGCCGTCATCATCAAAGGCGGCATCCTTGCAGGTTACCGTGAGATCCTTGCTGCTTGCCTGGAAATCAGCCACCGGCGCATGGTTGGCCACCTGAGATACCGTTACTTCCTTGCTGAAGGAGGCGGTTTCCTTGCCATCGGAAACAGTAAGCTTCACGGTATAGCTGCCGGAAGTGGCAAAGTTATGGGTCGGACTTACCAGATCGGACTTCTCGCCGTCGCCGAAATCCCAGGTATAAACCAGTTCATCATTGTCAGCGTCAATAACCGAAGCCCGGAAGGAAAGAGACTCCTCGCTGGAGCCCGGAGCCACAGCTGCGGTAATGGCATCAATAACAGGAGCGTGGTTGCTGGAATCACTGGAAATGCGGACAACCTTGCTGGACTTGACTGTCTTGTCGCCGTCCTGAACAGTCAGCACCACATCGTAAACGCCGGTCTGGGCATAGGTATGGCTTACAGACTTGCCGGTAAGGGCGCTGCCATCACCCATGGTCCAGGAATATACCGCGCCGGAGGAAGCATTTCTGGTAACCGCATTAAGAGTTACCGTGCGGTCAGAATTGGAGGTCACTACCACATTGGCAGCCAGATCATCAGGGGAAATCACCTCAAAGACATTGGTTACCGAGGTGGTAATCTTGCCGTCTGATACCATAAGGGTGGCTGACTTGGTGCCTGCAGAAGCGAAATAGTGAGAAGGATTGGTCTCAGTGGATTCCGTGCCATCGCTGAAAATCCATCTGTAGGAAAGAGCATCGCCGTCCTTGTCATAGGATCTGTTGATAATTTCAGCTCTGAGCCCTTCGGTGTTAACCTCAAACATGGGCACCGGCAGAGAATTAACAGCATCGCCGGCTGTTACCGGAATCAGATCGGAATTAATGATCCGGCCGTCGCTGAACTTAACGGTAAGGGAGACATTGTAGGTGCCGGCCTTATCATACTTATGCACCGGATTGGCCAGAGTGGAAGACTGCTCATCGCCGAAGTCCCAGAAATATTCCACAATATTTCCGGTGGACATATCGGTAAATTCAACCACATAAGCATCAGACTGTCTGTTCTGGAATGAGAATACCGCAGCCGGTTCAGTGCCGCAGCGGGAGTTATCGATCTTTACCTTGTGAGTGACATTGCTTTCGCCGAAGGTGTCAGAAACACTCAGCATAACATCAAAGGTCTTCTTCAGGGCATAGGTATGGGTCGGATTCTGCTGCTTGGAAATGGCGCTGCCATCACCAAAATTCCAGCGGTAAACCAGAGTATCGTTATCGGCATCTGTTGCGGAGGCGCTGAATGAAACTGTTCTGCAGTCGGTTACGGCAGAGACAAAGGAAACCTCAGGAAGATTATTGGCGAATCTGGTGATCTTGGAAAGAGTGTTAAAGCTGCCGTTAGCCAGATAAAAATCAACGATTGACTCCGGGCTGTGATCGATAAGGGCGGTATCAATTCTGCTGATGACGCCGTCATTGTCAATGATCACGTTGGCATTGAGAATAACCTTTTTCTCGGAAAGTCCCTGCACAAATACCTGCGGAGCTTCGCCCTTTTCCATGGTGTCATCAAAAACCACCGGCTCGGTGCCCAGAGTCTGGGCGAGCTCGCTCTTAGCGTTCTGAATAGCCAGCCCCTTCTCCTCAGCATAGGAAGCGGCAATGGTGGAAAGCGGGGTGACTGCTACCTGACCGGCAATGCCGCTCTGGGAATTGAAGTCCATGCGAGACGCATCAATTCTTGATTTGTAAACACTGCCATCCCTGAGCACGGCAATAAAATTATGTTCTGCGGTAAGATCGTTTTCTGCAAGGTTTCTGAGAGTTACTCGACCGCTGTTGTCAGTATACACGCCGCCGACGTCATCAGCATCGCAGACGCCGTTGTCATTGGAATCGATACACACCAAAGCATCAGACACATAATCAGCATTGGCGCTCTGCACCGATGCCGCTACAGAAAAAGAACCATTTGACGCCGAGGCGCTGACCGAACCGGTACCGGAAGCAGTCTGAGAACTGCCGGAATTACCGCTGCCGCCGCAGGCTGAAAGTCCCATGGCCAGAAGCATGGCCATTGTAATCCTTGTATATTTGTGTTGCATAATGATGCCCCAAAGATGAATAACCCTGTGAAAACAATTTCATTAGCTGAATTTTAACCAAGTGCGAACCAAAAAAAAGCGATATTTATCACGCAATTAACATTTATGTAACATCTTGTTAACAAAAAAAATTATAAAAAAAGGCCACCCTAAGGTGACCTTCATTGAAGAGATGAGATCCTGTTAATTAAGCGTGCACTTCAGGGCCTCGGGATCATCAGGATTAACCTGCTTCACCTCTACGGTTCTGGAGGTTTCCTTGGAAACCTTGCCATCGCTGACCACCAGAACTATCTTGTAGGTACCGGCCTTGCTGTAGGTATGAGAAGGACTGGTCTCTTCAGAGGTACTGCCATCGCCAAAATCCCACTTATAGGTCAAAGCGTCCTGATCCGCATCGCTGGAGGTATTGGTAAGGTTTACCGTAAGACCGCTGGCAACAGCGTCAAATGCGGCTGCCGGAGCATTATTTCCGGCCGGATTGTCAGGATTATCCGGGTTATCGGGATTGTCGGGGTTATCCGGGTTATCAGGATTAACTGATCCGGAATCGCTGACGGTGACATCCTGAGACTTGGATACCGCTGCAATGCCATCATCCACGGTGAGAGTTACCTTATAGGTACCGGCCTTGGCAAAGGTATAGGTCAGGGAAGAGGCGCTGTTGGCCACCACCGGCTTACCGTCGCCGAAGCTCCATACGGATGAAAGCAGATCCCCGTCAGCATCCGTGGAGGTGTTGTTGAAGGTAACCTTAAGCTTGTCAGCCTTGTAGGTGAAGCTGGCAACCGGAGCAGTGTTTTCCGGGGCCGGAGTATCTCCGCCGGCGCTGACCGTTACAGTCTGGCTGATGTGGTTGGACAGAGAACCGTCTGAAACCATCAGGCTGACATCATAGCTTCCGGCCTTGGCATAGGTATGTACCGGATTCTGATCAGAAGAAGTCTGACCATCACCGAAGGACCAGGTGTAGCTCAGCAGATCTTCATCAGGGTCAGTGGAAAGATCCGTAAAGGTTACCGTGAGGCCGGACTCCGAATGATTGAAATTAGCATTAGGAATGTGGTTGTCAGGAGCCACCTCGCCGCTGCCCAGATTGGCAAACGGATCCGGTTCGCCATTGGCGATGGCCCGCATCACTTCGGTTACCAGAGTAATCCGGGCGCCCTCATGATTGTTGTTCTTGAGGTAGCCGGTAATCTTCTCATAGTTTCCGGTAATGGTATGCTCAAGACCGTTGGCCTGAATAACCTTGCTGTAGGTCATACCTTCCTGATAGAGAATATCCAGAAGAGCCTTATAGCTGTCATCAAGGTTAGCAGGGTCGGCATAGGCAAAATCCTGCACCTCGGCGGTATCGCCGCCAATCAGGTTCTTAAACTGCTGCACGCCGCCGGCCCGGGACTGAGTGCTGGAAAGCGGGTTCAGGAACAGCTTCTTGAAGGTGCGCACATTGTTGACAACACTGGGAGACATCATGTCATCAAGATTGAATTCCATAACGGAACCATTGCTCTGCACGGAGATAACCTTGAGACCGCTAAACGAATTGAGGTCAGCGTCCGTCCATCTCAGCTCGGCCTTGCCGGCAGCATTGACGGCTGCTTTAACCGGTTCGCCGTTACAAATGGAATCGCCATTAGAATCAATACAAACCGTAAGAGCATCATCGGAACCCTGAGGCTCAACATCGTTAAGCTGCTGCGCTCTGACTGCCGCGCTGGAATTGCCACCGCGAACGGAATCAGTCTGAGTATTAACCTGCACCGGGAGAATATAGCTCTGCACAGCAGCATCGGGATTAACGGGATCCGGGTTAACAGGATCCGGATTGTTGTTATTGCTGGAACCAGAACCGCCGCCGCCACCGCAGGCTGTCAGGGCAATTGCGGAAAGCATAGCCACCGTAAGTTTATTAAATTTTAACATTTCTATTAAACCTCTTTAATCTTGGAGGAGCTCCGGCAGAGCCGGAGCCCGCTTGATTTAGTCCTGATACCAGACAGTTACCGCAGTGCCTTCTGCTACGTTGGTACCTGAAGTTCCGTCGGCATTAACAGTTACTGCATGAACCTTCTTCTTCCAGCCGTCAACTCCGGCAACTTCGATGTTGTTACCGCTGTTGACAACCACCCGGATCTTCTTCCAGGAATCACCTACCGCAGCGCCGTTGATGTCATACTGGAAGGCATTATCACCCAGCCAGGTGGCATTAACATTGTTTTCGATCTGGCTCTTGGTGGTCATTCTGAAGCCCGGATGAGCCCTTCTCATGGCAATCATGTCCTTGTAGTAATTGAAGATGCCAGCATTGGTCTTCTTGAGACCCCACTTGACATTATTCACATCACCTGGTGTGTTGTAGGAATTGCCGTTCATGTTCTTGGTTCTGGCGAACTCTTCACCGGAGTGGATGAACGGAATGCCCTGGCTCACCAGCATGAGGCCGTTACCATAGGACTGCAGTCTGCTGGCGTAAACATCTGTAGCGCCAAACTTCTTAATCTTATCGGTAAGGTTAAGGTTGTCATGAGCGGTCAGGTAGTTAATGGACTGCTCCGGATCCGCAGCGAAGAACGGAGTCCACGGATTGTCATTATCACCGATAGCGCCCTTCATGCCTGCCGATACGCAGTCGAAGTTGGTATTAGCGCCGGCTCCGAGATCATGATACTGGGTATTGAACATGAAACCGCCTGCTGCTTCGTCGCTGGCGCCCTTCACGCACTCGCGGTACTTGCCGTTAAACACGCCTACATGAGCATCGGCAGCCTTCTTTATGGAGCCCATTCTCACACGGGTGCCTTCGCTGGGATCGGTAGCATAGCCGTTCCAGGGTTCGCCGTACATGAGGAAGTTTCTGTCCGGATAAGTCTCGTTGAGATACTTGCCCCAGGAACGGAAGTCCTCCACATCAAAAATGCCTACGAGGTCGAAACGGAAGCCGTCAATGTTGTACTCAGTGGCCCAGTACTCCAGAGAGTCTCTGATGAAGCGGCTCACCATGTCGTTCTTGGCATCTACGGAGTTGCCGCAGCCGGAAAGGTCTACAGAGGTGTAGTACTTGCCGGAGATGTTCTGGAACATTTCCTTGTCATAGGTATGGTTATAAACCACGTCCATGATTACGCGGATGCCGTTCTTGTGGAATTCATCAACCATGGTCTTGAATTCCTTGACCTTCTGCTTGTAGTTTTCGGACTTGAACACCGAGGTGTAACGGTCTTCAGGAACATTGAAGTTCACCGGATCGTAACCCCAGTTGTAGCAGGAGTCGTTCTGAGAATCCACATCGGAGCAGGTACCGTAATCGTACACCGGCAGGAGCTGAACATGAGTTACGCCAAGTTCCTTAAGGTGGTCAATGCCGGTCTTCATGCCGTTATTGGTAGTGCCGGTCTGTACCATGCCCAGATAGCGGCCTCTCTTGTCGTCATCAACACCGGAGGAAGGATCCACGGTGAAGTCTCTGACATGAGCCTCATAGATGATGGCATCCTCGCGGTTGGTGAGAACCGGACGCTTAGCCCAGCCGCCGGCAAGGTCGGTACCGCGCATGTTCATAACCACGTTTCTGTTATCAGTGGCGCTAACGGACTTACCGGAAGCCTGATAGTTGGAAGGAACTACCATCTTGCCGTAAGGATCCCGGACTGCATTGCCGTTAATCTTGAACTGATAGGGCTTGCCGTCAAGGTCTCCCTGAACGGTGGCTTCATAAACATCGGAGTAGCCGTTAAGATTAACCTTGGTCATGTTGTGAGACTGGCCGTTAACCTCTACGGTGACATTTCCGGAATCCGGAGACCAGATTCTGAACACAGTGCGATCGCTGTAGTAGGTGGCGCCGAGAGTCTCATGGGTGTAGGCACCTGACTCGCAGTTAGCAGTAGAGCTGTCCACATCGCAGTTGGCCTTGGCGTTATTCACCGGCTGAGGATCCGGAGCAGGATCCGGGGTCGGATCGGGATCCGGAGTGGGATCAGGATCCGGGGTCGGATCCGGCTGCGGGTCAGTATGAGCCTTAATGGTCAGCATCATAGATGAAGAGTTGAAGGTAATGTCATACACACCCTTGGAAACCGAAACAAAGCCGCCGGCCGCAGTGAGGGACTCGCCGTTCTTGCCGCCGAGGATAATGCACTGAGCGCCGTTAAGAGCTTCAATCTTAAGCTTGCCGTCGGAGCTGAACTGGAAGTTGCTGTAAACCCAGTTATCGCCGCTGCTCTTCTCCATCATGGTGGTGCCGAAGCCGTCCTCGGAAGCTCTGATGGCTACCTTGGTGATGCCGCCTACAGTGGTGCCGCTCTGAACGGTCACACTCTTGGATTCGGTTGCCGAAGCGGAGCCGCTCTTTACGGTAAGCTTGATGGTGTAGGTGCCGGCCTGATCATAGGTATGAGTCGGAGCCTTGTCAGTAGAAGTCTTGCCATCGCCGAAATCCCAGCTGTAGGAAAGATTGGATCCGGTGGAGCTGTTGGTAAGAGTTACCGTGAGATCCTTGGCGCTGGCAGTAAAGGCAGCCTTGATATCCGGAGCGGCCTCGGTCTTGGCGAGAGAGTAGCTCATGTCGGAATCAACAACGCTGAGGGTGTACTTGCCGGTATAGGAGCTGATATCCACATCGGAGTTTGCAGCCTCGTTAAGAGCCAGCTTGTTACCGGTGCCCACACCGTAGATCTTGCCCTCGGTCCAGGCGCAGCCGTCGGTAATCTTGAAGCGCTGACCGCCGTTGGCATCACCCTGGCCGCTCAGGTCCAGATCAATGGTCCACACGCCGGTACGCTTGTTGAAGGTCATGGGATCATGCTTCCAGCCGTTGGAGGAACCGGCATAGCAGAGCTTGCCATGAGTAGGCTCGTAATTGCTCTGACAATCGTCCGCATCCGGATTCATGAGGCAGTAGCAGCCTTCGGTGTTAGGATTCTCGGAACAGTAGGAGGTGCATACGCCGTTAACCAGAGACTGTCCCTTGCAGGAGCAGGATACAGAACCGGCGCCGAAGGTATCGCAGTAGGCGGAGCAGGTAGACTTGTCGGAATCATCCTTGCACATGCAGGCGGCGCTGTTAGGATCGGAAGCGCACGGATCCACAGCCTTGCCGCAGAAATCGCCCACGCAGATGGCTGCGGCGCTCTTGCCTCCCACCTTGATCTTAGCCTTGCCGCCGCTTACGGTGATATCGGACCACTGAGCGGGATCATTGCTGCTCAGAATATTCTTGTAGGTGCCATCCGGAACCTCAACAGCAAATTCTCTCTCGAATTCGCCGCCGGTGGTATTCATAACATAGAAGCCCTTGCTGCCGCGGTTGATCCAGAGAGCGCCGTTATCAAAGCCCTTGGAGGTAACAGCCTGACCTCTGGTAGCTCTGGCAAAACGGGCGGCCTGAAGAACAATGGGATTTCGGTGCTGACAGAGCCAGCCGCCTTCGCAGCGGGCTGCTCCCAGAGGACCGCCCTGATCGTGGGTTTGATCGCTAACACGGCTGCCATCGCTGTCTTTCACA